>Ga0126311_10000058_pt1 | contig 57080 bp, 68 predicted proteins | sample Plot61_FD_92539 | JGI IMG/M metagenome (GOLD analysis project Ga0126311, IMG submission 92539) | Serpentine soil microbial communities from UC McLaughlin Reserve, CA, USA - Plot61 | ecosystem: Environmental > Terrestrial > Soil > Grasslands | place: USA: UC McLaughlin Reserve, Lake County... | reverse complement strand
CGGGCGGCAGCGGCTTGAGCACGCCGGCGGCGGCGAGCGCGCGCAGCGCCGGCACGGCCATCCCGGCGACGGCGCGCGCCTCGGCGAGGCCGGTGGAGCGGCTCACGCGCTGTCTCGCGGGTCGCCGGTCGGGGCCGAGTCGGCAGGCGACGCGCCGTTCGAAGGGCCGGCGGCGGGCGCGCCGGTGCGCGACGTGAAGCGCGTCGCGTAGAGCCGCACGAGCCGGTCGCTCGTGCCGCGCGCGGCGACGTCGATCAGCGCGGCGGTCGTGACCCACCACGGCGTGATCGCCGAGGGGCGGTCGACGATCGCGTGGCAGACGAGCCCGGCCGCCTCGTCCGGCGAGAGGCCGGGGACGAGCTTGAAGTCGTCGGTCGGCGCGCTCATGCGCGTGTGCACCAGCGCCATATAGAGCGAGGTGGCGGTGACGCCATCGGCGTGCATCTCGGCTGCCGCCGCCCGCAGCCACGTGTCGAAGGCCGCCTTCGACGCCTGGTAGGCCGACCAGCGCGGCGTCGGCGGCAGCAGCACGCCGACCGTCGAGACGTTGACGACGTGTCCGCTCCCCCGCTCCCGCATCGCGGGCAGGAGGGCGAGCAGCAGCCGCACGGGCCCGAGGTAGTTCAGATCGGCGGTGCGGGTGAAGTCATGGAAGCGGTCATAGGAGCGGTCGATCGCGCGGCGGATCGACTTGCCGGCGTTGTTGACCACGACGTCCGGGGGGCCGTGCTCGGCGAGGATTCGCGCAGCGAGCGCCGGAACCGCCTCCTCCGCGTCGCTGAGATCGGCCGCGTAAGCGAAGGCCTTACCGCCGTCGGCGCGCAGCTGCTCGGCCAGCTCCTCCAGCACGTCGACCGAGCGCGCGACGAGCAGCACCGTCGCACCCGCGCGCCCGAGCCGGATCGCCGTGTGGCGGCCGATCCCGTGCGAAGCGCCGGTCACGAGGATCGTCTGGCCCGCGACCGCGGCGCGCAGCTTCGTCGCGCTCGGCGCCCCGCCGGGGTTGACGACGCGCGCGGCGACCCGTCGCACGAGACCAGCAAGCTGACTATGGTCTTGAACGAAATTCAAGTTGGATCGCGGTCAGCGTACATCGGAGCGTTCATGAGCGGTGCAGACGGGCCGGTACGGGCAGGCGAGAACGGCAATGCAGCAGCGGTCCGCGACGTGCACGTCGCGATCGTCGGCGGCGGCCTGAGCGGCGTCGGCGCCGCGATCATGCTGCGGCGCGCAGGGATCGGCGACCTCGTCGTGCTGGAGCGTGCCGACGAGGTCGGCGGCACCTGGCGCGACAACACCTACCCCGGCTGCGCGTGCGACGTGCCCTCGGCGCTCTACTCGTTCTCGTTCGCGCCGAATCCCGACTGGGGGCGGCTGTATGCCGGACAGCCGGAGATCCGCGAGTACGCGCGCCGCATCGCGCGCGAGCACGGCGCCGAGGAGCACGTCGTGACGGGCGCCGACGTGCTGGACGTGCGCTGGGACGACGGCGCGCAGCGCTGGCGGATCGAGACGACGCGCGGCCGCTGGTCGGCGCGGGCGGTCATCTCCGCGACGGGGCCGTGGAGCGAGCCGGTGCTGCCGGACGTGCCGGGCCTCGACGCGTTCGAGGGCACGATCTTCCACTCCTCGCGTTGGAACCACGACCACGCGCTCGCCGGGGAGCGCGTCGCGGTGATCGGCACGGGCGCTTCCGCGGTCCAGTTCGTCCCGAAGATCCAACCGCAGGTCGAGCAGCTGACGGTCTTCCAGCGCACGGCGCAGTGGGTGCTGCCGAAGCTCGACCGGCGCGTCACGGCTGCCGAGCAGGCGCTGTACCGGCGCGTGCCGCTGACGCAGCGCGCCCTGCGCGAAGCGATGTACTACACGTTCGAGCTGGCCGGCTTCGCCGAGCGCAACCCGCGCGCGATGGGCGGCTTCCAGCGGATCGCCCGGCGCCACCTGGAGCGGTCGGTTCCCGATCCCACGCTGCGCGTGGCCCTCACGCCCGACCACACGCTCGGCTGCAAGCGGATCCTCTTCTCCAACGAGTGGTACCGCGCGCTCACGCAGCCCAACGTCGAGCTGGTGCCGCACGCGGTGACGGAGGTGCGTCCCGGCGGGCTGGTCGGCGCCGACGGCGTCGAGCGCCCGGCCGACACGCTGATCCTCGGGACCGGCTTCGGGATCACCGAGATGCCGATCGCTTCGCGCGTGACGGGCCGCGACGGGCGCACGCTCGACGAGACGTGGGACGGCTCGCCGACCGGCCACCTCGGCACCGTCGTCAGCGGCTTCCCGAACTTCTTCATGATCCTCGGCCCCAACGTCGGCAACGGCCACACCTCGGCGACCGTGCTGATCGAGATGCAGGTGGAGTTCGCGATCGAGACGCTGAAGCGGATGGAGCGCGACGGGATCGCGAGCGCCGACGTGCGCCCGGCCGTGCAGGAGAGATTCAACGAGGAGGTCCAGCGCCGGCTGCGCGGGACCGTCTGGAACGCGGGCGGCTGCCGCAGCTACTACCTCGATCGGAACGGCAGAAACAGCACGATCTACCCGGGATCGACGATCGAGCTGCGGCGGCGGATGCGGTTCGAGCCGCGGGACTACGAGCTCGTGCGCGCCGGCACCGCTGAGCTGGCCGCGGCCTGACCGCGCCATCCGCGACAATCCCCGCGTGAGCGATTCCTACGCAGCCGCCGGCGTCGACATCGCGGAGGCGGACGAGGGCGTTCGGGCGCTCGTCGAGGTCCTCAGGACGATCGACCCCGGCCGTCCGTCGGCGTCGGTCCTCGGCTCGGGGCACTACGCGAACGTGCTGCGGGTGGCGCCGAACCTGGGGATCGCGGTGTGCGCCGACGGCGTCGGCTCGAAGGTGATCGTCGCCGAGCAGACCGGCCGCTACGACACCGTCGGGATCGACTGCATCGCGATGAACGTCAACGACGTCATCTGCGTCGGCGCAGAGCCGCTCGCGGTGCTCGACTACCTCGCGGTCGAGCAGGCCGACCCGGGCGTGCTGCGCGACATCGCGCTCGGCCTCAAGCGCGGCGCCGAGGAGGCGGGAGTGGAGATCCCCGGCGGCGAGCTGGCCCAGCTCCCCGAGCTGATCAAGGGCCACCCGTCGCCGAACGGCTTCGACCTCACCGGCGCGTGCTTCGGCACGGTCGCGCTCGACGCGATCGTCACCGGCGACGCGATCGCGCCCGGCGACGCGCTGATCGGCCTGCCCGCGAGCGGCGTGCATTCGAACGGCCTCACGCTCGCGCGGCGCGCGCTGCTGGAGGACGGCGGCCTCGCGTTCGACGACCGCCCGGACGAGCTGGGCGGCGCGTCGGTCGCCGACGTGCTGCTGGAGCCGACGGTCCTGTACGTGCGCGCAGTGCTCGAGCTGCTGCGCAGCGACATCCCCGTGCACGGGCTCGCGCACATAACCGGCGGCGGCGTGCTGAACCTGCTGCGGTTGGGGAGCGGCGTCGGCTACGAGATCCCCGATCCGCTGCCGGCTCCCCCCGTGTTCGAGCTGATCGCGCGCTGCGGCTCCGTCGAGCCCGCGGAGATGCAGAAGGTCTTCAACATGGGCTGCGGCTTCGTCGCAACCGTTCCCGAGGCGAGCGCCGACGCCGCGATCGAGCTGCTCGCCGGTCGCCATCCGGGCACCGCCCGCATCGGCCGCGTCAGCGACGACGCCGGCCGCGTGACGCTCCCGACGCTCGGGCTCGCCGGCGACGCGAGCGGCATCGCGCGGGCGTAGCCGGGTACCCGCCCAAACGGCGGGGAAGCGACACGCCAGCGGACCGTCATTTCGATGGGTTGCAGAGACGGCCACCGCAGGAGAAGGTCCCTCGCCGTCGTACCCCGAGAGCTGGAGACCCGTTCGGCGTCTCCGTCACCGTCTTCCAGGAGGAGCACCGATGAGCAGTGTGGAGTTCGTCGTCATCGAGGAGCCAGAGCCGCGCGGACTGCCGGCGTACTACGCCGAGCTGGTCGGCACGTTCCTGCTCGTCTTCTTCATCTGCGGCTTCCTGTCCGTCGCGTCGGCTGGCGGCTTCGACCTCGCGGGCCTCGCGCTCGCGCACGCCTTCATCCTGGGCGTGCTGATCTACGCGCTCGGCGGGACCTCGGGCGCGCACTTCAACCCGGCCGTCACGTTCGCGCTGTGGTCGATCAAGAAGATCTCGACGCCCAACGCGATCGTCTACGTGATCTGCCAGTGCATCGGCGGGATCCTCGGCGCGCTCGTCGTGCTGCTGCTGTTCAACGAGGTCGGCGACGCGGTCAACTACGGCGCGACCGCGATCAATGGCGAGGTCATCAACAACGGCTCGGTGTGGCTCGCTCTGATCGCCGAGGCGCTCGGCACGTTCCTGTTGATGTACGCGATCATGGGCCTCGCGGTCAACCCGCGCGGCGAGGCGGCGCTCGCGGGCCTCGGCATCGGGCTGGCGCTCGGCGTCGCCGTGATCGTCTTCGGCCCGGCGACCGGCGCCGGCCTCAACCCCGCCCGCTGGCTCGGCCCCGCCGTCGCCTCCGGCAGATTCGACGACTTCTGGATCTACATCGTCGGCCCGCTCGTGGGCGCGGTCGCCGCGGCGACCGCGTACCGCGCGTTCATCCTCGACCCGCGCTGGCTGCCGGCGCAGCGTCCGAAGGACGAGCTTCCCGGCTAGCAACACGCGAACGAGGGGTGCGCTCTCAGCAGCTGCCCGGGTGCACCCCTCAAGTCGCGGTCTGACGAACCGCTGCAGCCCGGACCTTCGTCAGCGAAGCGCCTCGGGATGGAGGTGACGAGCGTCGACCCACTTCATGACCGCTCTGCCGCCGGGCCAGGGCTGCTCGAGCGGCGCCCCCGACGGGCTGAACGGGCGCATCCCTCGCGTCGTCACCGGCTCGAAGCCACGACCCGCGAGGACTCGGAACAGGGTGATCGAGCTCGCCGGGTTCGGGAGGATCACCGTGTTGCCGCCCGCAGCGCGCAGATCATCCAACATCGTCTCGATGCGCTGAACCGTCAGCAGGGAGTCGATCCCTGTGTAGGGCGAGACGTTCACCACCCCGTAGGCATCCGCGATGCGATGGCCCGTCGTGAGCAGAATCGCGACGGGAGCGCCTCGCTTGTAGACGTAGTGGTCGCGCCCATCGGCGAGCGAGGCCACGAAGTGCCGCACCTCTGCGGATCTCGAGGGGACCAGCGGTTGCACGTCCGGCTGGCTTTCCGTCGGAACGTGCGCTGTGGTCAAGCGGTCGATCTGCCCCCACGGCGTCGGCGTCTGTGCGAGCGAGCATGCCATCACACCGAAGCCGAACAGCACGACGAACGCGCTGACCGCGGTCGGCCGCAACTGCCTGCCCGCAAGCTCCCGAGCGGCCACGACTGTGAGCAGCGCGAGTGACAATCCCCATGCCGAGAACTGGAACGCGAGCCCGACTGGATGGGATCGACCGACGTAGTAGGAACCCGCCCCCAGCCCGAACACCCCAGCCCACACCAGCATGCCCGTGAGCACGCGGTTGGGCGCGCCGCGCAACCTGCGCGTCGTCGCGACCACGATCGCCGCGGCGTGGGTGAGGAAGATCAGGAGATGGACGCCGAAGATCCCGGGAATGGGCATCAACGCCAGGCCGCCGACGGTGTAGAGACGCGCGTAATCGACGAGCCGGCCGAACTGCGGAAGCGCTCCGGCGTGTACGAGCGTGAGCGCCGCGACGAGCACGATCGCGGTCGCCACCCCCGCTGCGACTATGGCCGCGAAACGCCCGAGTGACGCCCATGTCAGACGCGGCGCGCTCCACAGCAGCGCCGCCAAGGTGGCAGCCAGGGCAGGCGCCCCGAAGTCGCCGTTGTTGAGCACGGCCAGGCCGGCGACGACGAACAGCAGCCAAGCGCCCCTCGCGGTGTCGCGACCGCGATCGATGTGACGGGCCGTCAGCCACGCCAAGAAGAAGGGGAGGGCATAGCGGAGCGGAAATGCCGCGTAATAGCTGCCCGGAGACAGACGATTTTCAAGCGGCCCGTCGAGTCGGAACAGGCTCGTGGCGAGAAAGGGCAGGTAGAGGACCAACGCTGCCGTTGCGCTGTTGGTGACGCGACGAAAGACGCCGTAGATCGCGAACAGCGCAGCAGTCGTGATGACGCAGAGGACCGCCGAGAACACCAGCACCGTCTTGCCGAGCGTCAACATCGGAACGGCTATCAAGAAGGGCCAGAGCGAGCCATATTGAGCGCTGAAGTCCACCAATGGCGTCCGGCCGTTCAGCACCGCGAACGTCTCGTCCAGCGGAAACTGGAGGTGGTACCACAGGCTTTGCAACGCGTTGGCTATCTCGCTGTCCGTATGGACGGCGTGCAGCATCCATATTGCGGTTGCTCCCAGCGCGATACCGCCCGCCAGGAGCCTGCGCTGGTGCCCCTTCGGCCACAGGAGCGCCACGGTACGGCGGCGCACGCGGGGGACCGTCAGCGCTCCCGCCAGCATGGTCGCGATGAGCAGCGCGACGACGAGCGTCGTGGGCGTGAAGTAGCGCCACCCGAAGGGAGGAAGCTGGCCCAGCGTGTAGGTGTCCCCGAACGTGTAGCGATACTGCGCGGCGATCGAGACCGTCACCACCGCGACGAGTGCGGCCTGCGATGCGCCGACGCCCAGGTTCGAGGCGCTCGCAGGAACGCGAGTCAGCCAACGGGGCGCGGAAGCTGTCGCAAGCGCGAGCAGCAGCGGAGCGAAGACGGCGAGCGCATACCGCGTCAGCTCCGTCGGTTCGCGATGGAAGGCGACGCCCTCCAAGAAGGTGTAGTGCTCGCCTGAAGGCGTCAGTCCCCCGAGCGGGGGGCCGAGCAAGTACACGATCCCCGCCATGACGACTGCGCAGGGGATCGCGCACAGCCATGCAGCTGTCGCGAAGTCGTCGACGCGCCAAGCGCGTGCACGTACCACGGCACTCCCCCCGGATAGTGCAGCACCCGGCGTGCGTACGCCGGTTGATGCCATCGGGCCACTGTAGAGGAGATCTCGCCGGGCAATCAAGAGCCAAGCGGGTTTACGGCTCCTCAGGAGGAGACGGTGCCGACAAGCCGCACGTGAGCGCGGCTGGCGTCCGGCTTGGCCCGGCCGATCACCTTCAGCCTGCGCCCGCTGATGCCGGCAAAGCGGCCGGTGCCGCCGGTGACGATCGCTCTCCCGCGCAGGCTCGGCCAGGTGGTGCTGTCGAGGATCGCGACGGCCACTCCGCGACCCGAGATCGTGCCGCCGGGAAGTGTGGCGGTGAAGCTGACGAGGACGCCCTTCGACGTGATGCGTGCCTCGACTTCCATGGTCCCGTCATGGGTGCCGACGACCGTTCCCTGCTGGAAGTAGTGCGACGGGCTGACGCGTCTGGTGAGAATCAGGTTCGCGCGCTCGTCGAGCACGCTCTCGGCTGGTTGCCGTGCCGGCGTGGGCGTGGGTGTGGGCCTGACCGCCTCCTGCGGCGCCGGCTCGTCGGCGGTGGTCGTCGACGAGTCCGCGCTCGCCCCGCCGGACGGCCGCGGGCGGTCGACCGGCGCCGCCGGATCGTGCGGCGTCGCAGGAACAGCTGGCGGAGCGGTCCTCGTCGTGCGCGCGGCGGACGGCGCCGTTGCGGCGGCCGTCGGGGTCGTCGCGGGCGGGGCAGCAGGCGACGTCGCGGTCGTCGCGGTCGTCGCATCGGTCGACGCGGCGACCGGATTGGCGGTGCTGCCACCGCCGCAGGCGGCGAGAACGAGCGCCAACGCGAGCAGCGCCAGTGCAAGAACGAGAGCCGGCGGCGTGTCCAAGGCCACCGTCCGAGCTTATACCGATATCGGGTGCTTCACCGACCGTACGGTCGGCTCGCGACTCAGAGCTCGATCGCCGACTCGCGGATCGCGATCGCGACCGCGTGGGCGCGGCTGGAGGCCTCGAGCTTGCGCATCACGTTGCGCATGTGCGTGCGAACGGTGTGCGGGCTGAGCGAGAGCACCTCCGCCATCGCCTCCGTCGAGCCACCGCCGGCGACGAGCGCGAGCACGCGCAGCTCGGAGGTCGACAGCGTCGAGGTGCGCCGCTGCGCGTGAGGGAGCGGAAGCGGCTGCGTGGGCTTGGGAGCCGGCGCGAGCGCCTCGTCGTCGCGCTCCTCGAACCACAGCCCTCCCGTTGCGATCAAGCGCAGCGCCTCGGCCAGGTCGGCGATGGAGCGGCGTTTGGCGACGAGTCCGGCCGCGCCGGCATTGACGGCCGCAGCCGAATCCTCGTAGTCGGCGTCGTGGGCGTACAGCACGACGGCGCTGCGCAGCCCACGCTGCACGAGCCGTCTCACGAGCGCGATCCCGTCCACGTCCGGCAGGTCGGCGGCGACGAGCGCGATGTCCGGCTCGTGGCGGACGATGAGCGCCTCGCCGCCGGCGCCGGTGGAGGCGCCGCCGAGCACGGCGAGGCCTTCGGGCTGCAGCAGCAGGGCGAGCCCCTCGCGTACCGGCGGGTGGGGATCGACGACCACGACGCTCGTCAACTTCAGCGCTGGCAGGTTGTCGTCGACGTGAGCGGAGAAGCGGGCCCCGCCGGTCGCGGACGAGCGCACATCGGCGACGTCGAGGGCGGCGAACGGAGGGTGGGAGTCGTGGTCGAGCAAGGGCACCGGAGCGGTTATTCGTCGCTGTTTGGTCAACTCATTCGAACGTAACCGAGTGCATCGGCAAAATCATGCACATTGCGGGAAACTTTGTCGGAGGAATTGCCCTCCAGCGTCTGGATCTTTCCGCCGGGAAGGACCTGCTCGACGATGCCGATGTGCTCGTCCCAGACGATCAGCTCGCCGGGGCGCGGCACGACGCCGGGAGCGTTCGGAACGGCACGGCCGTTGTGCTGCGCCCACGCGTACAGCTGGTCGACGGAGCCGAAGCCCTCGCCGTGGTCGCCGAGCGGCATGCCGGCCTGGCGAGAGACCCACGAGACGAAGTAGGCGCACCACGGGCCGACGCCGCTGCCGGCGGTGGCGGTGCGGTACTGCGCGATGCGGGCCGAGTCGTTCGAGCCGGGCGGCTGCTCGGCCTGGCCGACTTCGGCGCCGGCGATCAGCGTCATCGCGCTGCCGGGAGAGCCGGCGCCCGGTGCGATCGTGGGCACCATGCCGGCGGGCATCGCGCCCTGGAGCGCGGTCGCAAAGGAGGATGCGCCGGCCACAGGCGAGGGGGTGGCCGCGGGTGCCGCTGCGCCGCCGACGGTCGCCTCCGAGGGCGACGGTGGCAGGAGCGCTCGCTCGATCTGGTCGATGCGGGCGAGTGCGAGCAGGAGCGACATCACTCCCGGTCATCGGCCGAAGCTGGCGCGACTTGACTATCTGGACGAAAAGAGGATGGCAGCGGGTGCCGGGGGCCGCCACGTGGCCGCCCCCGGCGGGTGCCGCTTCGGGTCGGCGGGCGCCACGAGACGCCCGCCTTTCCAAACCGTCCGGTCGCGGTGACTACCGCAGCAGCGAAAGGACCTGCTGCGGCGCCTGCTGCGCCTGGGCGAGCATCGAGGTGCCCGCCTGGGTGAGGATCTGGTTCTTCGTGAACTTGACCATCTCCGCGGCCATGTCGATGTCGCGGATGCGGCTCTCGGACGCGGTCAGGTTCTCCTGGTAGGTGGTCAGGTTGTTGTACGTGTGCTCGAGGCGGTTCTGCACGGCGCCGAAGGTCGCGCGCTGTGCGGAGACGGCGTCGATCGCCGCGTCGACGTCCGCGAGGACCGTCGAAGAGGTGATGTCGATCGTGCCGACCGCCGACCCGAGGCTCACCGTCGAAACGGAGATGACCTCGCCGTCGTTGGCGCCGACCTGGAACGAGATCGTCTGCGCCGAGTCGAGCAGGTGGATGTTGTTGAACTGAGCGGTCGTGCCGATGCGCTCGATCTCCTGGGTGAGCTGGCTCACCTCGGAGTTGATCGCGCTTCTGTCCGACGTCGAGAGCGTGCCGTTCTGGTACTGCACGGCCAGCTCGCGAACGCGCTGGAGCATCGAGTGGACCTCGGTCAGCGAACCCTCAGCCGTCTGGACGAGCGAGATGCCGTCCTGGACGTTGCGGCCGGCCTGATCGAGACCGCCGATCTGACCGCGCAGCTTCTCGCTGATCGCGAGGCCGGCGGCGTCGTCGGCAGCACGGTTGATGCGGAAGCCGGAGCTCAGGCGCTCCATCGACTTCGCAACTGCGCTGCTGGTGTGCACCAGGTTGCGGTGCGCGTTGAACGCCTCGACGTTCGTGTTGATGCGAAGGGACATGTGGCATCTCCTTGATGTCGTCCCAGAGCGACTCCATGTCACCCGGTATTGACCCGGTCATCGGCATCCGGGCCAGAAGCTTGAGCGCCTTCTATCGCGCTTCGGCGCGCTGCGCGGCGGCGCGGCGGGCGGCCGCCTCGGCGGCGCGGTGGCTGCGCACGGCGCGCAGCTCGGCGACGACGAGATGGCGCCATACGAGCACTGCGCCTGCCCAGGTGGCGACATAGGCGACGACGCCGGCGAGGAGCGCACGCAGCAGTGCGTCGGCCGTCGGCACGCCTGCGCGCATCGAGAGCGCGCCCACAAGCGCGAAACCGGCGAGCCCGCCCCACGCCTTCGCGCGGGCGACCTGAGCGCCGGCGCGCGGGTGGTTGGCGACGCTTGGCATGGAGGCGGCGTCGGCTTTTCCTCTGGTCTTCTTCGCGTCCTTCTTCGGCTTCTTCTCGGCCATCGTGACCTCCTAGAGCTCCCCATCGCGGGTCCGCTGGCGGGCGATCCGCTCCTGCTCGAAGACGAAGCGCACAAGCTCGCGGCGTGCGTCGCGGTCGAGCTCCTCGATCGCGATGCCGCGCTGGCCGTCGTCGCCGATGCGCGCGACGCGACCTCGGCCGGCGATCTGCTCGCCCTCGTTCGGCGTCAAGCGGAAGGCGACCTCGTCGCCGACGGAGATCGTCTCCGGACCGGTCGCGAGCAGTCCGTTGCCGCTGACGTTGACCGTCAGGGCGTCGACCCACTCGCCGGGCATGCCGTCCTCGCCGACGGGCGCGAGCGCGAGCGGGCGCACGACTCGCACGCGCACGAAGTCGCGCCGCTGGACGATGTCGACGGCGCCCTCGTGGTGGAAGCGGACGAGGTCGTGCGTGGCGACGGTCCCTCTGCCCTCCAGCCGCACGAGCCCGCGCGGGGCCGGGTACTCGATCACCATCGGCGAGGCATCGCCGAGCGCGAGCGGATCGCGGCGGTCGACCAGCATCAGCACGACCGCGATCTCGTGGTCGGTCACCTTCGAGACCCGGCCGCGGTACTGCTGCAGGTCGGGCAAGGTGATGACGACGTCCTGCCGCAGCTCGGGCAGCGGCGGCTTCGCCGGGGCCTTGTTGGCCGTCGCGCTCATGGCAGCAGGCGCTCCGCGAGGCTGGCGGGGTCAGCGGGGGCGATGCCGGCCACGCTCTGGGTGTAGGCGATCGGCAGGCGGGTTATGCAGGCGAGCTGGAGCGCGGCGCCGAGCTGGGCGCCCTGTGCGTCGATCGCGAGCGCCGTGGGGCTCAGCGGTTGGAGACGGTCGAGCAGCGCGCGGGCGCTCGGCAGGTCGAGGTCGGCGGGGACGACGGCGACGATCTCGTCGAGCGTGAGCCGGTCGAGGCGCTCGGCCAGCGCTTCGATCTCCGCGCGCTCGGTGGCGATCGGCGGGAGGTCGAGCGCGAGGATCTCGTCGGGGGTATTGCGCTCGAGGCGCGCCTGGGCGCGGTCGAGCGAGGCGAGGGCGCGAGCGTCGCGGCCTGCGCGCTTGTAGGCGGTCGCGAGCGCGTCGGCGCAGGCGGTCGAGCCGGGACCGGCGAAGGCGACGGCGAGGCCGCCGGCGCGGTGCGGGAGGCTGGTGGGGATCCGGCGGGCGAGGGCTCGGCGCGTGGCTTGGCGGAGATCGTTGTCGGCGAACGGCAGCTCGTGTGCCCCAGCGTCCTGGATGAGGCGCTCGGCGAACGCGTGGCTCATGCCGGCTTGCGTCAGCTCGACGGTGAGCGTGGGCGCCATCGCCGACTGGGCATCGAGGGGGGAGGGCTCGGGCGATGCGACTGCCGGCTCAACGAAGTGTCCTGACCTAGCCTCCTCCTGTGAGGTCAGGGCAGGACGCTTGTCGGCAGAGGCGGCGGTGACGACCGCGTCGGCTTCGCCGTCGGACTCGGCGCCGGCGAGCAGGGCGGCGAACGACTCGGGCGTGGGGGGCGGCTGCTCGTCGTAGACGTCGATGCGGGGGCCGCCGCGCTTTGCGTCGACCTCGACGAAGCGCTGCTGGAAGAAGCCGCCGATGCCGCCCATCAGGCCGTCGCGCTGACGCACGACGATCGCGTCGGGGCCGAGCTGCTCGCGGATCTGGGGGAGCAGCTCCTCCAGCGTTCTGCCGCGGAAGGTCGTGACGTCGGGGTCGGCGGGGCGGGTCGCGGCCGGGGGGGTGTCGGCGACCGGCGCGGTCTCGGGGGACGGCGCGACCGGGGCGAGGTCGGCTGGCACCAGCGCGGCACCGACCGCGGGCTCGGTGGCGAGCGGGGTCGTCTGCGTCTCTTCGATGCTCGTCGTGCTCATCCGTCAACCACTCCAATCGTCTCAACGCTGATGCCGGGTGCGATCTCGTTGTAGGAGCAGACCGCGAGCTGCGGGATCGCCTGCTCCACCAACCGCCGCAGGTGGCGGCGCACGCGCGCCGAGCAGAGCAGCACCGGTCGGGTGCCCCGTGCGACGCCGTGCTCCACTTGAGTTCGCAATGCGGTGACCAAAGCCTGCGCGCGCGTCGGATCCATTGCGAGGTACTCACCGTCGGACGTCTGCGCGATCGCCGCGGCGACCTCGGCCTCGACGCCCGGGTCGAGCGCGATCGCGCGCAACCGCTGCTCGGAGTCCACGTGCGGCGCGGTGATCGTGCGGCCGAGCGCCTGGCGCGCGTACTCAGCCAGCAGCGACGGGTCGCGCGTGACGCGCGCCTTGTCGCCGACCGCCTCGACGATCGCGCCGAGGTCGCGGATCGAGACGCCCTCGGACAGCAGCGCCTGCAGCACGCGCTGGATCTCGCCGAGCGTGAGGACGTCGGGGACGACCTCCTCGACGACGGCCGCGTTGGACTCCTTCAGCTGCTCGAGCAGCTGTCTGACGTCCTGACGCGACAGCAGGTCGGCGGCGTGCGCGCGGATCGTCTCCGTCAGGTGCGTGACGATTACCGACTCGCCGTCGACGACGGTGAAGCCGAGCGCCTCGGCCTCGGCGCGCTGGCCGTCGTTGACCCACGTCGCGGGCAGGCCGAAGGCGGGCTCGGTCGTGGGCACGCCGCCGGGCAGCTGCCCGACCGCGTCGCCCGGGTCCATCGCAAGCTGGTGGCCGGCCATCAGCCGGCCGCGCGCGACCTCCATGCCGCGCACCTTCAAGACGTACTCGTGGGAGTCGAGCCCCAGCTCGTCGTGGATCCGGACGGGCGGGATCACCATGCCGAGGTCGGAGGCGATCTGGCGGCGGATCACGGAGACGCGGCTGAGGAGCGTGCCGCCGGCGCCCGCGTCGACCAAGGGCACGAGCCCGAAGCCGATCGCCAGCTCGAGCGGGTCGAGCGGCAGCGCCTCCAGCGCCGCGTCGCGCGGCGTCGGGACGGCGGTGCCCTCGGCGTCCGCCAAAGCGGCCGCGGCGATCGCGGCGTCCTCGACTGCGAGCGGCCCGCCGTCGCGCATCGCCCAGCCCAAAGCGAGGAAGCCGGCGCCGATGAAGAGGAACGGCAGCTTCGGCAGCCCCGGCACGAGCGCGAACGCGCAGATGACGGCGCCGGCGACCATCGGCGCCTTGCGCTGGCCGATGATCTGGCCGGCGATGTCCGAGCCGAGGTCGGTGTCGGAGGCGGCGCGCGTGACGATGATGCCGGTCGCGACCGAGATCAGCAGGGCGGGGATCTGCGCGGCGAGGCCGTCACCGACGGTGAGGAGGCTGAAGTGCTGGATCGCCTCGCCGAACGGCAGGCCCATCTGCATGACGCCGACGACGATCCCGCCGATCAGGTTGATCAGCACGATCAGCACGGCCGCCATCGCGTCGCCCTTGACGAACTTCGAGGCCCCGTCCATCGCGCCGTAGAAGTCCGCCTCGCGCGAGATCTCGGTGCGGCGGTTGCGCGCCTCCTCGTCGGTGATCAGGCCGGCGTTGAGGTCGGCGTCGATCGCCATCTGCTTGCCCGGCATCGCGTCGAGCGTGAAGCGCGCGCCGACCTCGGCGACGCGCCCGGCGCCGTTCGTGACGACGACGAACTGGATCACGATCAGGATCAGGAAGATCACGAGGCCGACGACGACGTTGCCGCCGACGACGAATCTGCCGAACGCGGCGACGACGTCGCCCGCGTCGCCTCTCGTGAGGATCAGGCGCGTGACCGAGACGTTGATCGCCAGGCGGAACATCGTCGTCAGCAGCAGCAGCGACGGGAACGAGGCGAAGTCGAGCGCGCGGTTGAGGTAGAGCGTCGCGACGACGATCGCGAGGCCGATCGAGATGTTGAGCGTGATGAAGAGGTCGAGCAGCACCGCCGGCAGCGGAATCACGAGCATCGTCACGATCAGTACGACGCCGACAGCCGCCAGCAGGTCGGTGTGGCCCATCAGCTTGCGCAGCAGGGGGGCGGCGCCCGGGCCGCTGGCACCGGTTCCGGCAGGTCTTGCGGCGATGGCGCTCATCAGGCGGTCCTCCTACGGGCGACGCGGTAGACGTAGGCGAGCACCTGCGCGACCGCCTGGTAGAGCTCTTCGGGAACGATCTGGCCGATCTCCATCGCCGCGTGCAGCGAGCGCGCGAGCGGTCTGTCCTCCATCACGGGCACGCCGTTCTCCTCGGCGAGTCTGCGGATCTGCAGGGCGATCAGGTCCTGGCCCTTGGCGACGCACTCGGGCGCCGGGCGCGTGCCGTCGTATTTCAATGCGACCGCGAAGTGGGTCGGGTTGACGACGACGACGTCGGCCTGCGGGACGGCGGCCATCATGCGGGCGCGGGCTGCCTGCAGCTGGCGACGGCGCAACGCGCCCTTCACCTCGGCCGGGAGCGAGTGCTGCTTGAACTCGTCTCTGAGCTCGTCCTTGCTCATCCGCAGCGACTTCTCGTGTCTCCAGCGCTGGTAGCCGTAGTCGATCGCGGCGATCACGAGGTAGGCGAGCGCCGCACGCTGGGCGATCGCGAAGACCATCTTGGAGAGCATCGCCGCGAGCGCCGCCGGGCTCGATCCCACGGTCGCGCTCAACTCGGTCAGTCGCGGGATCAGCGCCATCGCGACGATCACGCCGACGACGCCGACCTTCGCGAGCGACTTGCCGGTCTCGAAGAAGATTCTGCTGCCGAAGACGTTTCTGAACCCGGTCAGCGGGTTGAGCTTCTTCGGGTCGGGCTTGAGCGCCTGCGGCGCGGGCTTGCCGCCCGTCTGCACGACGTTCGCGAGCACGCCGGCGAGCAGGCAGACGGCGGCGATCGGCGCAATGCCGAGGACCAGGCTCTTGAGCGTCTCGGCGAACAGCTGGCCGAGCCCGGCGGCGCTCATCATCTGCTGCGGGTGGGCGACGTTCGCCATCCCGGCGCGCAGCGCGTCCTCGGCGGCGGCGACCGTGTGCGGGGCCAGCAGCGAGATCGCGAACAGCGACGCGATCAGCACGACCGCGCCGTTGAGGTCCATCGACTTGGCGACCTGACCTCTCTTGCGCGCCTCGTCGCGGCGCTTGGGTGTTGCTCTCTCGGTCTTGTCGTTGGCCATGATCGTTACGCCAACTTGATCGTCTGGAGCGCCTGAGCGACGCTCAGCTGCAGCTCGTCGGAGATCCAGCCGGACACGAACGGCAGCGAGGCGCCGACGACGAGCAGGCCGACGGTGACCTTCACCGGGAAGCCGACGGCGAAGACGTTGAGCTGCGGCACGACGCGCGTCACGACGCCGAACGCGACGTCGGTGATGACGCAGGCGATCAGCACCGGCGCGGCGACCTCGAGCGCGGAGGCGAAGATCGTCGTGAAGGTGGAGACGACGCCCGTTGCGAGCGCGGTGACGTCGGGCGCGGCCGTCAGCGGGATGAGGTCGAACGTGCGCGAGAGCCCGCCGACGACCCAGCCGATCCCGTCGATCACGGTGAAGACGGCGAGTGCGACGAGCCCGTAGAGCTGCGTCAGCACGGCCGACTGGTTGCCGGTGAGCGGATCGACGATCGAGCCGAAGGAGAAGCCGACGAGCATGTCGAGCAGCGCGCCCGCGCTCGATACCGCTGCGAACAGCAGCCCGATCGAGAGCGCGAAGGCGAGCCCGACGAGCAGCTCCTTGACGACGAGCCCGAACAGCGCGAGCACGTCGTTGGGGATCTGCTGGTGGCGCATCGCGATCGGCGTCAGGCCGACGGCGAGCGCAACGGCGACGATCGTGCGCACGCGCGGCGGGATCTGCTTGGAGCTGAACAGCGGCGCGACGAAGAAGAGCGGCGTGACGCGCGCCAGCACGAGGATGAAGCCGGCCGTCTGCATGCCGCCGAACTGGGCGAGCACCTGGTCGAGGGGCGTCCCGCCGGTCATCCGCCACCGACCAGGGCCGGGATGGAGCGGTAGAGCTCCTCCGTGTAGCCGAGCAGCTGGCCGAGCATCCACGGGCCGGCGACGACGATCACGACGGCGACGCCGACGATCTTCGGGATGAAGGACAGCGACTGCTCCTGGATCTGCGTGACGGCCTGGAAGACGGACACGATCAGGCCGATCGCGAGGCCGACGAGCATCAGCGGGCCGCCGACCTTCATCGCCAGCTCCATCGCCTGCTGCGACAGGTGGATGACGGTGTCCTGGTCCATGGGCTAGTGAAAGCTCCGGACCAGCGACTCGGTGACGAGTCCCCACCCGTCGACCAGGACGAACAGCAGGATCTTGAACGGCAGCGAGATGAAGACGGGCGGCAGCATGATCATGCCCATCGACATCAAGGTGCTCGCGACGATCAGGTCGATCACGAGGAACGGCAGGAAGATCAGGAAGCCGATCTGGAACGCCGTCTTCAGCTCGCTCACGATGAACGCGGGGATCAGGACGGTCGTCGGGATGTCGGCGTGCGTTCTCGGCTGCTCTCTCGTTCTGGAGAGGCGCACGAAGAGGGCGAGGTCGCCGTCGCGCGTCTGTCTGAACATGAAGGCGCGCAGCGGCTCCTCCGCGCGTCTGATCGCCTGCTGCGTGTCGATTCTGTGCGCCTGGAGCGGATCCCAGGCGGTGTCCTTGATCGTGTTGAAGGTCGGCGCCATCACGAACAGCGTCAGGAACAGCGCGATGCCGACGAGCACCTGATTCGGCGGCGCGGTGGGCGTGCCGATTGCGGTGCGGATGAAGCCGAGGACGATCAGGATCCGCGTGAAGCCGGTGACGCAGAACAGCAGCGCGGGGATCAGCGTGAGCCCGCCGATCAGCAGGAGGATCTGAACCGCGTTGGCGCCGTCGCCTCTCACGAGCGGACCGTCCAGGCGCGGAGCTGGTCGATGGCGTTTCTGGGGGCTGCCAGGGCGAACTTGGGGCGCGCGGCGGCCGGCTTCGCGGCCGGGCGCGCGGCGCGCACGCCCGACGGCAGCGCGAGCTGCGGCATCGTCAGCCGCGGGAGTCTGCGCGGCGCGCGGCGGTCCCGGCCGGCGGTCTCCTCCTCCGGCAGGATCAGCATCCCGTCCTCGTCGATCAGGCCGGCGGTGTACGCCTCCTCCTCCGTGTACGTGCGGATCGGGACGACGCCGTGCTCGGCGACGCCGAGCAGGACGAGGTCGCGGCCGGCGCGCACGAGGTGGACGGAGCGGTTGGGGCCGAGCGGGACGGACGCGAGCGTCGCGAGGCCGCTGCCGGTGGCACGCGGCTGCTTGCTGGCCTTGACCTGTCTGAGGACCCACGCGACGCCGTAGATGACGCCGATCACGATCGCCAGGCCGACGATCGTGCGGACGATGGAGCCGCCGCCTCCGATGTGGCTGCCCTGATCGCTCGCGCCGGTCAGGTCGACGGGCGTCGACTCGCCTCTCGCGGCTTGCGCGAGCGCGGGCGTTGCGGGCAGCAGCACGACGGCAGCGACCGTCGCAGCCACCCGTGTGAGCAGGGAAGCCTTGATCATCGAGGGACGACTCCGAGGGATGAGTCGTCCCGGGTAGTCGGCAGGTCGGTGGCGGGCTTTAGCCGGGTTGCGGCGGCAGCTTCTCGATGACGATGCGTTAGGAGGAGCCGGCCCGAGTCCTCCGCGTCTATGCTCGGCCCCGATGACCTACTCGAGCGACGAAGGGCGCAGAGAGCTGCTGGCGGCGACGGCCGAGGCCGCCGACACGATCGGCGTGGCGCTGGCGGCGCTCGGGGCTGCGTACGAGCTGGTCGATGACGACACGGCGGATCGGCTGGAGTCGGAGCTGTTTGCGCCGGTGCAGGCGGCGTACGGGAGGGCGAAGCGCAGCCACAGCGAGTTCGCGACACGGCACGGCCTCGCGGCGAGCGCGTTCGCGCCGACGCCCGAGGCCGGCGCGCCCTCCGCGGGCGCGAGCGGCTACGTCGAGCAGGCGCTCGAGGCGGTCGAGCACGCCGACGACATCCTCTCCGAGCTGCAGGATTCGATGCTGCCCGTCGAGGTCGGCGACCCCGAGCTGCGCGCCGCGCTCGCCGACGTCCGCACCCGCCTCGGCGAGGTGCCGGCCAGAACGGCCGAGCTGCTGCGCACGCTCGGGCGCTGAAGTCACAGCTCCCTGCTGTAGACAATCTGCCGAGGGTCTTGGACCCTTCACCACATGATCACCGCATTCGAGGATCGGGCGTTCACGCGGGGCTTTCGCGCCGGCCTGCGGAGCATCGTCACCGGGCGATGTGGGGTGCCTCATCGCATCCTTCGACGCGAGGTTGGCTCGCCAGCCACCGACCGCGTCGCGCGTTATCGAGACATGGAGATGTTCGGCGTGGATGTCCTTCGGGGGCAGAGACATGGCGCCCACGAGTAGCGCGATGGTCGAGTTCCAAAGCCACAGTCGCGGCGACGATACGCACGGTCATACCCCTGGTAGCATCGTGGGTATGAAGCTCAGCGTGAGTCTGCCGAACGAAGATGTCGAGTTCCTCGACGCCTATGCGAGTGCGCATGCGTCTCCGTCGCGCTCGGCTGTGGTCCAAGCGGCGATTAAGGCGCTTCGACTCAGAGACCTTGGGGACGCATACGCCGCCGCCGCGGACGAATGGTCCTCCGGGGAAGACGCCGATCTCTGGGATGCGACAGCCGGTGACGGTCTCTGATGCTGCGAGGTGAAATCCGTGTCGTGGACTTCGCCCCCACCCGTGGCGCCGAGGCGAACAAGCGGCGAGCCGCAATCATCGTCAGCAATGACGGCATCAACACGACGACCACGAGGAACGGTTACGGCGTCGTGACTGTCGTGCCGGTCACCTCGAACGTCGGGCACGTCTATCCGTTTCATGTCCTGCTTCCCGCCGGCGACGGAGGGCTGCGACGCGATTCGAAGGCGCAGGCCGAGCAGGTCCGGACAGTCGCGGCGGAGCGGGTCGGCCAGTTGATCGGGAGCCTGCCAGCGCCACTCATGTCGTCGCTCGACCGCGCGCTGCGACTCCACCTGGACCTGTAGGGAACGACCTCAGCCCAACTGCCCCGCTCTGTACCCACGCCGCGCCCCAAGCCGCGCGAGCGGCGGCAGGACGAAGCGCTGGATCGGCTTGGGCGGCAGCGGCGGGAAGCCCATCACGACCATCTCGCCGTACGCCTCGATCATCACGGCGCCCTGCAGCCAGCCCTTGATCCCCTTCGGGATGCCGAGCTTGGAGATGCGGCCGGCGCGGCCGAGCGCGGCGGCGTCGGTGAGGAAGCCCTCGAGGCCGGGGTCGGGCGGCGTCGCGATGCAGCGCGAGTAGGCGACGACGCTGCCGCGGTTGCGGTAGGCGTGGCGCGTGCCGGCGGGCACGAGGGCCGTCTCGCCGGCGTCGCGGGCGACCCATTTGCGCCCGGACAGGAACTCCATGCGCCCCTCCACGACCGTGAAGCGCTCCTCCATGCGCGGGTGCACGTGCGGCGGGACGCCGCCGCCCGGGTCGACCCACATCTCGCACAGCACCGCGGGGTCGCCGTGCTCGTCGGTCGTGTCGGTGAAGCGGAGCCGGTGTCTGAAGACCGGGTCGTGGACGATCTTGGGGTCTGTGCTGACGCTCATGCCGGCCGCCTTTCCGATGCGTAACCTAGTAGCTGTAGGCACAGTACCTAGGGAGCGTTAGGTTTGTCGAAGTCCGAGGTCCGCGCGAGAACGCACGGGCGCAGAGGAGCGAACGGCGGCGGCGGCTCGCGGAGGCGGCTGCCCGCCGCCGAGCGGCGCGAGCTGATCGAGCAGGCGGCGACGCGCGTGTTCGCCGAGCACGGGTACGCCGGCGCATCGATCGACGAGATCGCGCGGCGCTCTGGCGTGACGCCCCCGGTCGTCTACGACCACTTCGCGTCGAAGCTCGCGCTCTTCACCCGCCTGCTCGAGCGCACGCGCGACGAGCTGCTGGCGATGTGGGTCAGCGAGCTCGCCGGTGAGGACCCGACACAGCTGCGGATGGAGCGCGCGTTCGGCGCCTGGGCACGCTACGTCGAGCAGAACCGCTTCGCCTCGCGCATGTACTTCCTCGAGGCGACGGGCGAGCCGCAGGCGCGCGCGGCGCACCGCGAGATTCAGGCGCAGGGTCGCGCGGCGTTGAGCGCGATTCTCGGTCAGCAGCCGGGCGCGCAGCGCATGGCGCGCGACGCAGACGGGCTCGAGATGGCCGCCGAGACGATGCGCGCCGGCCTGGCCGGGCTCGCCATTTGGTGGGACGAGCACCCGCACGTCCCGCGCGAGCGGATCGTCGAGACGGCGATGAACGTGCTGTGGACGGGCTTCGAGCGGCTGCAGTCGGACGGGGCATGACTGCGTGAGCAGTCGACACGCCTCCCGCTAACTCGGAAAATCCCTGGAAGGATGCGGTTGTTGCTCAGGCAACCGCCTTCTCGACGGCCCCGAGCAACCGCTCGCGCTCGAACGGCTTGACGACGAAGTCCTTCGCGCCGGCCTTGATCGCGTCGAGCACCTTCGTCTCTTGGCCGAGCGCGGAGCAGATCACGACGCGCGCGGCGGGGTCGATGTCGACGAGCTCGCGCAGCGTGGCGAGGCCGTCCTTCTCGGGCATCGTGATGTCGAGCGTCACGAGGTCCGGCTGCAGGTCCTTGTACGCGTCAAGCGCAGCGTCACCGTCGCCCGCCTCGCCGACCACCTCGTGGCCGCCGGCGACGAGTGCGTCGGTCAGGACCTTGCGCATGAACGCTGCATCGTCGACGACGAGCACGCGTGCCATATCTAGATCTCCTCCTCGGTAGTAACAGCGGCGAGAACCGGCTCGGTCCGCCCCGCGACCTCCTCCAAGCGCAGCGCCCACTCGCCCTCGTCGGTGAGGACGAGCCGGCCGCTCGCGAAGCGCAGGCCGTTCACGTACAGGTCGACGGGATCGTCGGCCTTGCGGTCGAGCTCCAGCACTGCGCCGGGCGGCAGCGCGGGCGCCGCGCCGAGCGAGACGCGCGTGCGACCGAGCTCGGCCCACACGCGCACGCGGATGTCGCGCAGCGCGTCGTCCAAGGCGCGCTCCTCGCCGGGCTCCGTGCGTCGCGCGATGCCCAGCGCGGACAGACCGCCGTCGCCGCTCAGCTGCTCGGTGCCCTGTTCGTCGAGCGCGCGCGTCATGCGCAGGACGAACGCGTTGGGGACCAGCTGCACGAGCCGGCACGGCTCGCCACAGACGACGAACGTCGCGCTGACCGCGTGGGGCGTCACGTCGAACGCCTCGCGCGCGGTGGCGGCGGAGTCGAGCAGGCGCGTGTCCGGCGGGGCGATCTCGACTCCCTGACTCAACACGACCCCGGTCGCGCTGGCGGCAGCGGCGAACATCTGGTTGGCCGCCTCGGCGACGGCGGACAGCTCGAGCTCGGTGGGGGGGTCGGCGGATGGGGCGGAAGCCGGTCCGGCGTCGGCGGAAGCGTCGGCCGGTGAGGAGTCGGCCAGCGGGGCGTCGGCAGGCGCGTCGGGCAAAGGCGGAGCAGCAACCGCGTCGCCGCCCATCGCGGCCGCGATCGCGCGTGCGCCGGGCGCCGTCATCAACAGCACGTTGCCGCCCGTCACGCCATCCACGTAATGGACGCTGACGGCGACGACGGGGCCGTCGTCGAACGGGAAGCCCTCGAACGGGCTCTCCTCGCCGGGCACGACGGTCACGTCGCCGCGCTCCACGGGCGACGGGCAGATCGCGTCGAGCGACTTGGCGACCGCCTCCGCGGTCGAGGCGCCGAGGCGCATCAGCGCGCCGGTCGTGGACGCGACGTCGGCGGGGCTCATGCGAGACCGCCTCCCGGCGCCGTCACCTGCACCGCGCGGCGCGTGCCGCTGCGGCCCGGCTGGGCGCGGTGGATCGGCACGTCCTCGGCGTAGATGCCGACGCCCGCCTCGGCGGGCGCGCCCAACCGCACGAGGTCGCCCGGCTGGAGCGCCAGGACCTCGTCGATCGCCATATCGACGTGCGCCACTTCGGCGCGCAGCACGACCTCGGCGCCGGCGACCGCGCGGCGCACGGCGGCGGCGATGCGCGGGTCGGCCGCCTCGTTGCGCGTCTCGCGGCCGGCCAGCTCGTCGGCGACCGCGTCGATCGCGCTCCACGGCACGAGCAGTGCGAGCGTCGAGGAGTGGCGGTCGATGCGCGCCTCGAAGGTGAGCGTGAGCGTCGGATCCGAGACGGCCGTGACCTGCAGGCCCTCCATGTGCGTGTCGACGTCCCGCGTGTCCAGCGTCAGGCCGGCGAGGTCCTGCCATACGAGCGACAGGTGGTGCGTGAGCATGTCGAACAGCCGGCGCGTGAGCGCCCAGTCGATCTCGCTCAGCTTGCGCGCCTTCGGCGGGCGCTCGGGCGCGCCGCCGAGCAGGTGCTCGATCGTCAGCAGCACGAGCGGCAGCTCGGCCGTCAGCAGCATGCGCGTGCCGACCGGCGCGACCGCCAACGTGGCACCTACGGAGTCCTGTGGGAGCGCCGACTGCGCGCTCGACCACGGCAGCTGCGTCGTGTCGATCACCTCGAGCTCGAGCGGCACGCGCAGCTCGGCCGACAGGCGCGTCGCAGCCGTCGTGCAGAAGGCGTCCAGGGCGCGCACGATGCGCCGCTCATGCTCGCTCGTGAATTTCGTCGGGCGCGCGAAGTCGACGCTGCGCAGCCGCCGGCTGCGGCGCAGGGGCGAGGTGCTGGCGGAGTGGTCGTCCGGCAGCTCGCCCTGTTGGGCCGCCTCGACGAGCGCGGCGACCTGGTCGTTGGTGAGGAGCTCGCTCATGAGATCTCCACCAGGTCATCGGCAGGAGCGCCCGGTTGCCACAGCTGCGCTTCCGCACCGCCGGCCTCCTTCACCGTCACATGGGCGTCACCGACGTGCACGCGGATCGTCCGGCCACGGTCGCCGCCGGTCGCGGCGGCGCGCACCGGGACGCCCGCCTCTGCGAGCGCCGTGCGGACGGCGGCCTCGTTGCGAGCGCCGAGGTCGAGCCCGGCCACGCCGGGGCGGGTGGGATCCGATCTGTTGCCGGCGAACATCTGCGCGCCGCCGGCGAGCACCGCGACCATCCGCTCGCGTCGTGCGCCGAGGCGCTCGGTGGACGCAAGCAGGGCCGGGACCGCGCGATCGGCGAACTTCGCCGGCGCGCTGTAGGCGGCGTTGGCGGTCGGCAGCATGACATGGGCGAGCCCCGCGATCGCGCGCTCTCGGTCGATCAGGGCGACGCCCACGCAGGAGCCGAGCCCCATCGAGACGAGCTCGTCCTCCGCGGCGGCCGAGACGGCCAGTTCTCCCATCCGCACGACCTTCACCGCGGGTCTACTCCCCGGCCCCGAGGCCGAGCCGGCCGAGCAGCTCGGCGACGCCGCCGGCGGTCGGCAGCAGCAGGAACGAGAGGCCGCAGACGGCACCCTCGACCTCGAGCACGGCGTCGAGCACGAGCGCCAGGTCGAGCTCGCCGGCGGTCGCGCTGAGGACCGAGGCGACGACCGCGCCGAGCATGTCGTAGAGCACGTGCGGCGGCTGCGGCTCGAGCGCGAGGCCGGTCATCTGCGCAAGCGCGCCGACGGCGGAGGCGCCGAGGATGTTGCCGATCTCGCCGAGCGCCGAGTCGCCCAGCTCGCTGCGCGGCTCGACGCCGAGCAGCTCGCAGAGACTGGCCGCGCAGGGATACGAGAACAGCAGCAGCACGACGATCTCGGCGTCCCCGCCGACCTGCATCACGACGCTCGCGACCATCGCGTCGGGTTCGCCGACGGCGTCGAGCGCGTCGGCGAGCGGCAGCGCAAGCGCGCGGGGGACCGCAAGCTCGACCGGGCGCCCGAGCATCTGTGCGAGCGCGGTGGCCGCGGTGCCGGAGCCGATCGACGCGAGCTCTCGCAGCGCGTCGAGCTGCTGCTCGTCGTAGTGGACGTTCATGCTGGGACTCCTTCTGGTTGGCCGGGAGAAGGTGCTGCGAGGCAGTCGCAGTCGACGACGAGCGCGATCCCGCCATCGGGCAGGACGGCGCCGCCGGCGGCCGCAGCGCGCTGACTGACGGCGCGAGGGAGACGGCGGGTGACGAGCTCGCGCTGGCCGGCGAGCGCCGACACGGCGAGCGCGACGCGGCGGCCGGCGGCGGACACCACCACCGCGTAGCTCCGCTCGGCCGCCGAGAAGCGTCCTGACCTGGCCTCGTCATGCGAGGCTGGGACCGGACGCTCCGGGCTGGCGCCGAGCGCTTCGGCGCCGTCGAGCAGCGGTAGCAGCTCCCCGCCGAGCGGCAGCAGCGGGGCACCGCGCACGGTTCGCAGCGGCAGGCCTTCGAGCCGCACGGTGCGCACGACGCGGTCGAGCGGGATCGCGTAGGGGAGATCGTCGACGGTCACGAGCAGGGCGGCGATCGAGGCGAGGGTGAGCGGCAGGCGAAGCTGCGCGCACGCCCCCCGACCTGGCTCCGACGTGAGCGTGATCTCCCCGCCGAGCGCGCGTACGCTCTCGCGCACGGCGTCCATCCCGACGCCGCGGCCGGACAGGTCGGTCGTAGAGGGCGCGGTCGAGAAGCCGGGCGCGAACAGCAGCTCCGCGGTGGCGACCGGGTCGAGCGCATCGGCAGCGTCCACGTCGAGGAAGCCGCGGGCGACAGCCTCGTGGCCGATCGCGACAGGGTCGATCCCGCGGCCGTCGTCGCGCACCGAGATCACGACGTGGCCGCCGGCGTGGCGAGCCGACAGCTCGAGCACGCCGGTCGGCGGCTTGTCGGCGGCGGTGCGCTCGGCAGGCGTCTCGAGCCCGTGGTCGAGCGCGTTGCGCACGAGGTGCATGAGCGGGTCGCCGAGCGCGTCGACGACGGTGCGGTCGAGCTCCGTGTCGGCGCCTTCCAGGCGCAGCTCGACCTGCTTGCCGAGCCGCTGTGAGAGGTCGCGCACGAGGCGCGGAAAGCGCAGGAAGACCGATTCGACCGGGACCATCCGCACGCGCGTGACCGTCTCCTGCAGCGCGTGCGACGTGCGCGCCAGGCGCTGCACCGCCTGCGGGAGCCCAGGGACTGCGGCCTCGGCCGCGAGCGCCTCGACGCTCGTGCGGTGCTGGACCAGCTCGCCCATCAGGTGCAGCAGCTCATCGAGCCGCTCGGCGTCGACGCGGACGGTCGCGGTAGCCGGCGTTCTGCTCACAGAGCGTCCTGGATCGGTGTCGCAGGACGACACCGAGGCAGGACACTCCTGGACGATGTCGGCGGGGTCGCCAACGTCGCCCGGCGCGGGCGCTTCAGCCACGCGCACGCCCGCCAACTCGCCGACCGCGCGGGCGCTCTCCGCCAAAGCCAGCTCGTCAGAGCGGGTCGCGACCCACGCCTCGACGCGCCGGCCGGAGAAGCGCTCGACCGCGTCGGGCGCCGGCACGCCGCCGACCAGCTCGCCGTGGACGCGCAGCGCTTCGAACAGCATGAACGCGCGCACCGCCGGCATCTGGCACTCCTCGGCCAGCTCGGCGGCGACGTGCAGCAGGCGCTCGCCTTCGACCGTCGCGCGGGTGAAGTCGGGCAGCAGCACGTCGCCGTCGCGCGCGAGCTCCTGCGCCGGCGTGCGCTCGCGCGCGAGCTCACGCAGACGCTCCACCAGCGGCTCGGGATCGAGCACCTCCCCGCCGCCGGCGGCGATCCCCTCGAGGGCTGTCTCGAGCGCGTCGAGGCAGGCGGACAGGACGTCGATCGCGTCGGGCGGCAACCCGCCCTCGCGCTGGCGCAGCAGCTCGAAGACGTCCTCCATCGCGTGCGTCAGCGCGACGATCCGCTCATAACCCATCGTCGCGCTCATGCCCTTGAGCGAGTGCGCGATGCGGAAGATCCCCTCGGACGCGAGGCGATCGTCGGGCGCCGCCTCGATCCGCAGGATCGCCAGGCCGAGCTCCTGCAGATGCTCGCGCGCCTCCGCGAGGAAGGCGGGCAGGTACTCGCGTTGGTCGATCATGCGCCCGCCTCCGCGACGATCGCCGCGGACAGCTCGTCGAGCGGCAGCACGACGTCCGCGAGGTGCGCCTCCTCGACGGCGCGCGGCATGCCGTAGACGGTGCAGCTCGACTCCGCCTCGACCAGCACGCGGCCGCCGTGGCGGCGGACCTGCTCGGCGCCCTCCAAGCCGTCGTTGCCCATGCCCGTCAGCACGACGAGGACGGTGCGCTCGCCGAACGCCCGCGCGGCGTCGGCGATCGTCAGGTCGGCGCGCGGGCGCAGGCCGCCGACCTCGGGCGCGTCGCTGAGCGTCGTCATGCCGGCAGCCGTGAGGCGCAGGTGAGAGCCGCCGGGCGCGAGCAGCGCGACGCGCGGATCGAGCAGGTCGCCGTCGCCCGCCTCGCGCACGTTCAGGTGCGCGGCCTGGTCGAGCCGGCGGGCGAGCGGTTCGGTGAAGCCGCTCGGCAGGTGCTGGACGATCACGGTGCCCGCGCCGAGCGGCGCGGGCAGCTGCGGGACGAGCTCGCCGAGCGCGCGCGGACCGCCGGTCGAAGCGGCGATCAGGACGACACGGCGCGCGGCGACGGCGGAGGGCACGTCGTCACGACCCGAGCTCTTCGCCGTCGAGCAGCAGCACGAGTCGATCCCCCACGCGTGCGATCTGCCCGCTGCCGGACGGCACGTCCTCGAGCTGCGACGCGTCGATCGTCAGCACCTCGACGACATCGTCCACGAGCACGCCGACGGGTTCGTCGGCCGTCTCGACGATTACGAGCTTTGCGTCGAGCGGCGGGGAGACAGTCGCATCGGCTGTCGCCAGCCCGAGCCGGGCCGCGAGGTCGTGCACGGGCACCAGCCGCCCGCGCAAGCTGATGACGCCGCGCATCCACGGCACGTCGCTTGCGACCGGGCGCGGCTCGGTGTAGCGCACGATCTCGCGCACCTGGCCGACGGGCAGGCCGTACTCCTCGTCGCCGAGTGCGCAGACGACGAGCTGACTGGTGTCGGTGACGGTCGTCATCGCGAATGCCTCAAGCGGCTGCGGCGGGATCCTCAGCGTCGGCAGTGGTGTCGGCACCAGCGCGCTCGCCAAGCACCTCGGTCACCCGCAGCGCGAACTCCTCGTCGATCACGACGACCTCGCCGCGCGCGATCGGCGTGCCGTTCACGAGCAGATCGACCGGCTCGCCGGCGACGCGGTCGAGCACGACGATCGAGCCGGGGCGCAGCTCCAGCGTCGCGCCGACGGTCATGCGCGTGCGGCCGATCTCGACCGCCAGCTCGACCGGCACGTCGGACAGCCGCCCGAGGTCGGCCGGGCCGGCGAAGGGCGCGCCGGGATCGGCGCCCTGCCGCTCGAAGGCCGGCAGGTGGATGTTGTCGTCAGTCATTCCCACGGCCTCCTACTGGACGGCGACGTCGGGGAGCAGGATCTCTTCGGTTCTCACGTCCGTGCGCGCGCGAATCTCTCTCAAGATCTCCGCCTTGACCGCTTCGCGGCCTCTGCGATCGATCAGCTCGTCGCCGTTCTGACCGGTCAGAACGTCGGTCACGACGTCGCGCACGGCGGCCTCCTGCTCGAGCGTGCCGAAGCCCTCCGGCGGCTCGGCCGCGGCCTCGTGGCCGCCGGCGGCGGCCGCGGTCGGCTGCGAATGGTCGAGCACGAGCGCGACGTTGACCTTCGCGTAGCGACCGTCGGAGAGATTCACGAGGAACTCCTTCGGCAGCACGTACACGACGCCGTCGATCTTGTGATGGACCTCGGGCGGCGGCTTCGCCAGCACGAACTTCGCGGCGAGGCCCGCGACCACCACCACAAGCAGCGGGATCAGGATCTTCTTTCTCTTCATGGGGTGGTGTCTCCGGGCAGGTTGTGGATGCGCTGAAGCACGATCTCGACGCGGCGGTTGCGCGCGCGGCCGGGGTCCGTGCCGTTGGAGGCGAGCGGGTGCAGGTCGGCGTAGCCGGCGGCGGAGAAGCGTCTCGCCGGGACGCTGCGGCCGATCAGCCAGCGCACGACCGCGGCCGAGCGGGCCGTCGACAGCTCCCAGTTGGAGGCGAACTTCGACGTCGAGATCGGCACGTCGTCGGTATGGCCCTCGACGACGATCGGGTGGACGCGGTCCACGCCGAGCAGCGTGCCGACCTCGCTCAAGAGCGGCAGCCCCTGGAGCTTCAGGTCCGCGAGGCCGGAGTCGAACAGGACGTTGTCGGTCAGCAGCCGCACGACGAGGCCGCGCCGCGTGACGACCGACTCGACCTGTGCCTTGAAGCCGTGCGCCGCGGCGAACGCGGCGAGCTGGCGCTTGAGCTGCTGCAGCTCGTCCTCCTCGCGGCGCGCGGCGAGCGCGGCCCGGGCGGCGGCGCTGTCCGGGCGGCCGATCGTCGGCGTGCTCGGTGCGACTCTCGGCGCGCTGTCGAGCGTTCTGACGGCGACGCTGTTGGCCGTGTGCATGATCGCCTGGCCGCCGTCCATGACCTTGCCGTTGAAGGCGTCGCGCAGCGACTGCTGCAGCATCTTCACCTTCGAGACGTTCACCGAGCTGATCGCGAACAGCACGACGAACAGCGCCAGCAGCAGCGTGATCATGTCCGCGTACGTGAGCAGCCAACGCTCCTCGTTCTCATGGCCCGCGCCGTCGGAGTGACGGCGGCGACGACCGCGCCCGGCTGCCGCAGACATGGCTACGCGGCCTCCGCCACGGGCTCGGCGGCGAGTCTCGACTCGGCGGCGCGCATCGCGGCGGCCGCCTTCTCCACGTCGCCGGGCCGCAGGCCGGGCTCCAGGAAAGAGCCCAGCTTGTCGCCGACGACGCGCGGGTTGTCGCCCGCTTGCACCGACAGAATCCCCTCGACGGTCAGGATGCGCAACTCGGCCTCGGCGGAGGAGAGCGCGCGCAGCCGGGCGCCGACGGGCAGGAAGATCACGTTCGCGGCGCCGACACCGAGCAGCGTCGCGATGAACGCCGTCGAGATCGCGGGGCCGAGCATCGACGGGTTCGACAGGTTCTGGAGCACGTGCACGAGCCCCATGACGGTGCCGATGATCCCCATCGTCGGCGCGAAGCCGCCGGCCTTCTCGAACGCGGTCGCGCCCGCCGCGTGGCGGGTCGTCATGCCGTCGATCTCGGCGTCGAGGATCTCGCGCACGAGCTCCGGGTCGGTGCCGTCGACGACGAGCTGCAGGCCCTTGCGGGTGAAGTCGTCGTCGATCTCCGCCAGCTGCGCGTCGAGCGCCAGCAGGCCCTCGCGGCGCGCCTGCTCGGCGAGCGAGACGATCAGCTCCACGCGCCCGCGCATGTCGAGCTCGGGCGGGCCGAACGCCAGCTTGTAGAGCGCCGGGATCTTCTTCATCGTGTCCATCCCGACGGAGGACAGCGTCGCGCCACCGGTGCCGACGAGCACGATGATCAGCGCCGGGATGTTGAAGAACGCCATCGGCTGCGTCCCCTCCATCATGGAGGCGAACAGCAGCGCGATCACGCCCGCGGCGATTCCGATGGCAGTTGCGGCCTTCATCAGCCCGGGTGATCGGCGGGCGGCGGCGAACCTTCAATCGAGCGCAGCGTCGGCCTGCGGCCGTTGAGTGCGTCCGAGAGGATCTCGGAGCGCCAGCCTCTGATCTCCTCGACCACCTGGGCGGGCGGCTCGTGCACGACGATCTTCGCGCCGCTCGCGAGCGTGACGACCGTGTCGGGCGTCGCCTCGACGGTCAGGATCATGTCTGGATTGAGATGGAACGGCTCGGCGTCGTGGCCGAGGCGGTGCAGGACGATCACGTCGTGCTCCTTGCTTGGAAGGGAGAGTGAGCAGGGCGGAGCGACAGGTCCCTCAACCGTCGCCCCGCCTCCGCTCAGCTCATGTGGGCGCGCCGGCTATGGCGCGCCCCGCGGAGATCACCGCTTCAGGTTCACCAGGTCCTGGAGCATCTCGTCCGCAGTCGAGATGACCCGGGAGTTCGCCTGGAACCCGCGCTGCGCGGTGATCATGGTCGTGAACTGGGTTGCGAGGTCGACGTTCGACATCTCCAGCATGCCGGCGTTCGTCTGGCCGAAGCCGTTCGTGTTCGGCGTGCCGATCGTCGCCGGTCCGGTGCTCGCGGACTGCAGCCACAGCGAGCCGCCGGTGCGCTGCAAGCCGCCCTCGTTGGAGAACTTCGCGAGCGCGAGGTAGCCGGCCGTCACGCGCTGGCTGAACGTGGCCGATCTGGCGTCCTGGTCGATGTAGGAGACGCCGCCGTCCTGGCCGATCGTCACGTCGGTCGAGCCGGGCGGGATCGTGATGTAGGAGTCGGTCGCGTTGGGGGCGTAGGTGAAGCCGCCGGCGCCGTCCGGCGTGGCGGTCGCGCCGAGCCCGACGAGGAAGTGGCCGTCCTGCGTCGTCAGCTGGCCGGACGCGTTGATCGTCAGGTTGCCGGCGCGCGTGTACTGGAAGTCGGTCGGGACGGTTCTGCCGTCGCCGAGGCCGACGCGCAGCCAGCCGGCGCCCTGGATGTAGACGTCGAGCGGGTTGCCGGACGTCATCGGCGCGCCGCCGGACATCAGGTTGTCGACCGAGCCGAGCTGCACGCCGAGGCCGACCTGCAGCGCGTTGGAACCGCCGCTCGACTGGCTTGCGCCGGCCGCGCCGCGCTGCAGCTGCGCGAGCGAGTCCTGGAACGTCGTGCGGGCCGACTTGTAGCCGATCGTGTTGACGTTCGCGAGGTCGTTCGCGGTCACGTCGAGCATCGTCTGGTTGACCTTCAGTCCGCTGATCGCGGAGAACATGCCACGCATCATCGGGGCATCAGTCCTTTCGGGTGAGGAGGAGCGGCTTCCTCGGTGAGGGCCGGCCGCTGTTGTTCTGAGTGCGCGCCGGCGTCATGCGATGACGGCGCTGTCGATGTTCGTGAACACCTGCTCGCGCATGTGCTCGGGATCCACCGCCGTGACGACGGTGCGCTTCGGGACGGCGACCACGAACGCGGTGCCGTCGACGAACACGACCGACGCGCGCGAGCCCTTGCCCGCGGCGCGGTCGACGCCGTCGCCGAGCCGGTCGAGCTGCTGCTCGCCGAGCTCGATGCCGCGACGCTGGAGCCGTTCGAGCGCGTGGCGGGAGAAGGAGACGCTGTGCGTGCGCGCCAGCAGCTCGCCGAACGCGGGGCCGGTGAGGGCGCGCGCGTGGGCGGCGTCGGTCGCGCCGCCGGCGGGTGCCGGCGCGCTCGCCGGAGCGAGCCCCGGCGGCAGCAGCGCAGCGTTGGGGAGCGGCTGGCTCATCTGACCTCGGTGACGGCGACGGGCGGGATGCCTCTGTCGTCGCCGATCGTGAGCGCCGGGCCCTTGGTGGTGAAGGTGACCTGCGAGACGACGCCGCTGGCAGCGGTGCCGTCGGCTCTCGTATAGCTGACCGTTCTGCCGATCAGCGCGAGCGCCTGCTGGTCGTAGTCGTTCGCGGCCGCCGCCTGCTGCGACTGCGCGAGGTTGGAGATCTGCTCGAGGATCGAGAACTGCGTCATCTGACCCATCTGCTCCGACGGGTCGCTCGGGCTGAGCGGATCCTGGTTCTGCATCTGCCCGATCAACAGCTTCAGGAAGTCGTCCTTGCCGAGGATCCCGGGCTGTCTGGGCTGCGCGGCGCCGGTCGAGCCGGGAGCCGTGGTCGAGTCGAGTGGGTTGATGGGCATGGTGGTCAGTCCTCCTGGCGGCGCTCAGGCGAGCACGTCGACGAGCGCGCCGTTGGGGAGCGCGAGCGTGGTGGTCGTGGAGGTCTCGGCGGTGCCGTCGAGCGGGGCGAGCGGGGCGTCGCCGCCGCGGTTGCGGCCGTGGCCAGCGTTGTCGCCGAAGGCGCCATTGCCGTTCGCGAGCGCCTGCCGGTCGGCCGCGCGCCCGCCCTGCTCACCGGAGGCACCGATGTCGAGGCGCAGCAGCGTGAGGCCCTGCGACTCGAGCTGGCGGCGCAGTTCGCCACCGGCGTTGTGCAGCAGCTGCGCGGCAGTCGCATGCTCGGCGACGACGCGCGCGACGAGGCCGTCGGCCGTCTGGCGCAGATGCACCTCGATCGAGCCGAGCTCGCGCGGCGTGAGGCTGATGCGTGCGTGCGTGACGCCGCGGTCGGCGGCGGCGCGCAGCGCGAGACGGACGGTCTCGACCGCGTGCTCCAGGCCGACACCCCGCGTGGGCGCAGTGGCTGCGACGGGCGTGCCGCTCTGCACAGGCGCGGCCGCGGCCGGCTGTATGGCGGCGGGAGCGGACGGCTGTGAAGCCGGGCCACCCGCAGAGCCTTGAGCCTGGTCGCCCGAGCGTGCGCCGGCGACCGTGGCGGCCGGCGGGGTCGCCACGTCGGCGGCAGCGGGAGCGGCGCCGGCCGAGCCGGTGCCGGCCGACCGTGCCGTCGCCGACTGCAACACGTCCGCAAGGCGTGTCGCTCTCGCGGCCGCGGTCGAGGCGGCAGCCGCCGCCGCGACCGGCTGGCCGAGCGTCGCGTCCGAGATGACGGCGGGGGCCGCGCCGGGTGCATCTGCAGCCGCCGGCAGCGGCGGGCGCAGCGGCAGCGCGGTCGCGGCCGCCGGCACGGACGGCCCCGTCGGCATTGGCAGCACGGAGCCGTCGGTCGGCAGACCGGCCGTCTCACTCGGGATCCCCGAAGGCGATCCCGAGGTCGCGGCCGCATCGCCCTGCGGAGCCGTCGCGAGCGCGGCGGCGGTCAGCTTGACGCCGGCCGGAAGCGGCACGCCGCCGAGCAGCGCAGCGAGCGCGGAGGCCTCGGTCGAGGTGGGATCGGCAGACTGCGTGCGATCGCCGTCGACCGACGGGTCGGTCGACGCGGCGTCGGCGTCGGCGTCCGTTCGATCGCGCTCGATCGCGGACCCGCGGGCGTCGTCGTCCGCGGCACGGCCGCGCGCGGCGTCCTGTCGCTTCTGGTGGTGGCCTTCCGCAACGGCGGTCCGGGCCTGGTGGTCGTCGAGCACCGCGGCGAACGGTGTGTTGGGCGGATGGCCCGGGGGCTCGCCGTGCGGCGCGGACGCCGGCGGGTGGAGACCGGCATTTCGCCCTCCGGCGATCGCAAGCGAACCGCCTCCGGGCGACGTGAGAGTCTGAGTCATGAGTAGACCTGGGTCGGGGTCGGAGGGGCAGCCGCGCCCATCGCCGGGTGCGCGCTGCGGTAGGCGTTCGCGTAGCCCATGACCTTCTGGACGTACGCCTGCGTCTCGGCATACGGCGGCACGCCGCCATAGCGGTGGACCGCGCCCGGGCCGGCGTTGTAGGCCGCGAGCGCGAGCTGCGGGTCGCCGCCGAACGCGTCGAGCTGCTGCTTGAGGTACCGCGCGCCGCCCTCGATCGACTGCGCCGGGTCAAGTGGGTTGCTGACGCCGAGCGACGCGGCCGTGCCCGGCATCAGCTGGCAGAGGCCCTGTGCGCCGGCGCCGCTCGAGGCGGCCGGATCGAAGCCGGACTCCTGCTGGATCAAGCCGTGCAGCAGCGCCGGGTCGATCCCGTTGCGCTGGGCGGCAGCGGCCACGAGGCCGTCGTACGGCGTCGCGTCCGGGCTGCCGCCTGCGGCCGCGACGTTCGAGCCGAACCCGGTCGCGCCGACGCCCGTTGCGCCGAACGCGCCCGCAGGTCCATACGCGCCCGCTGCGCTCGCGGTCGGTTGCCCGGCACCTGCAAGGGCGTCGGCAAAGCTCGCGCCGCCGCTGGAGGCGGCACCGCCGCAGCGCGCCTGCGAGATCAGCTGCTGCAGCTCGGCGATCCGCGCGACCGCAGCCTGCGGCCCGATGCCGCCCGTCGCGGCAGCGGTGTTTCGCCCTCCGGCGACCGCAAGCGGATCGCCTATGGGCGACGTCACGATCACGACGCGCTCCGGCGGTGCTGGGTCAAGGCGATCTCGTCGAGCACAGCGCCCTCGGCGCGTGCGACAGCGCGCTCGTGGTCGACGCGACGGCGCTCCTTCAGCCGCTCGAGCGCCTGGCGCTCACGAGCGGCTTCGCGCAGCACGTCGCGACGCGCGCCGACTTCGGCGTCGTGGCGGTCGAGGTCGAGCTGACCCGCCGCGCGCACCTGCTCCATCCGTTCGAGGTAGGCCTGATGCGCCGCGAGGTCCGCGGCATTCGCGGCAGAACCGGCAGCAGCCGCGCGCTGCGCGGCGAACGCACCAGCGACCTGCTCGCCCATCGCACGCAGCCGATCGGCGCAGTGCGCCTGACGATGCATCGCGCCAGCAAGCTCCTGCTTGGCGAGATCCTCGCCGCGCTCACGCAGCGCCCGCAGGCGCTCCAACGGAAAACGAAACGACGTCACGCACCGGGTAGTCGGCCGGGTCCCCGCGAACTGGAGGGGTTAGACAGACGTTCGAGCGCCTGCGTTCTTCCACCGCCGGACACGCCGGCTACCACCACCCCCGTGGCCACCGGCGAGGCGGCGTGCCTCGCGGCGGCACGATGCCAGCCCGACGCAGGATCGGCAGATACTCCTCGGCCCGCCGATCGGACTCGTGGATTGCACGATCGATTCTTCTCACGTTGGCGCCCGCTTGGTCGGCCATCTCCATCAGCGCCACCTTGAGCTGCCGCAGTCGTTGAGCTTCTTGGTCAGTTAGCGGCATGATCGGTCTCCTCGTCCGCGGGTGGCATGGGAATCGCCATCTGCTCAGTAACCGTGTGCAGCCTCGCTTCGAACTGCGCGTGCACGGCACGCTGCGCGGCGAGATCCTCCTTCAGCTCGTCCCGCTCCCGCTCCGAGATCGCCGCCGCGCGCTCGACCTCAAACGGTCCCGCCCGCAGCAGCCACTCGCGCCGCACAATCCGCGCGACGATCGAGAGGATCGCGAAAGCGGCGAGGCAGAGCAGCGTGACGCGACCAGCGAAGACCATCGCGCGGCTGTAGAAGACGACGGCGAGCAGGTCGGGATGACGCGCCTGCGGCAACTCATCGGGGTAGAGGCGCAGCGCGGCGAACGCGCTTGCCAGAGCAAGCGCAACGGTCGCGAGGCGGCCGGCAAGCGATGACGGAACGGGCATGCCCACATCGTGAAGCGGCCCGGCGATCGGCTCAACAGCAGCTATCTGTGACTTTGCGGCGGTTCAGCGCAGGGCTGCGGCAGCAGCCGCGCAGACCGCGTCGGTGATGACTGCCAGGTCGTCGTCGTCCGTCACGTACGGCGGCATGACGTAGACGAGGTCGCGGAAGGGCCGCAGCCACACGCCGCGCTCGACGGCGGCGGCCGTGGCCGCCCCGACATCGACGTCGCGCTCGTCGAGCTGCACGACGCCGATCGCGCCCTGCACGCGCACGTCGCGCACGCCCGGGAGCGCCCCGGCGGGCGCGAGCCCGGCGCGCAGGGCGTTCTCCACTCGCGCGACGTCCGCGCGCCAGCCGCGCTCCTCCAACAGCTCGATCGACGCGAGCGCCGCCGCACACGCAAGCGGGTTGGCCATGAACGTCGGGCCGTGCATCAGCACACCCGCTCCGCGCGACGTGTCCACGATCCCACGGGCGACACGCGTGCCGCAGAGCGTGGCCGCGAGCGTCATGTAGCCGCCGGTGAGCGCCTTGCCGACGCACATCACGTCGGGCACGACCCCCGCGTGCCCGGCAGCGAACAGCTCCTCCCCGGTGCGCCCGAAGCCGGTCGCGATCTCGTCGAGGATCAGCAGCACGTCGTACTCATCGCACAGCTCGCGCAGCCGACGCAGGTACACAGGCGCGTAGACGTGCATTCCGCCAGCGCCCTGTACGACCGGCTCGGCGATGACCGCTGCCAGCTCGCCTGCGTGCGCCGCGAACAGCGCCTCGACCGAGGCCGACCAGCCGGGATCGAGCCGCGCCTCGAAGCCGCCCGGCGGTCGCGGCGCGAACAGCTGCTGCGGGAGCGTCCCGGCGAACAGGTGATGCATGCCGCCGACCGGGTCGCAGACGGCCATCGCCCCGAACGTGTCGCCGTGGTAGCCGCCGCGCAGCGCGAGCAGGCGCTGCTTCTCGGGGCGCCCGCGCGAGCGCTGGTACTGCAGCGCCATCTTGATCGCGACCTCGACGCTGACCGAGCCGGAGTCGGCGAAGAAGACGTGCTCGAGCCCCTCCGGCGTCAGCTCGATCAGCCGCCGCGCCAGCTCGATCGCGGGCGCGTGGGTGAGCCCACCGAACATCACGTGCGCCATGCGGCCGAGCTGGTCCTGCACCGCCGCGTCGAGGCGCGGGTGGCGGTAGCCATGGATCGCGCACCACCACGACGCCATCCCGTCGATCAGCTCGCGCCCGTCGGCGAGCCGCAGCCGCACGCCCTCGGCTGACTCGACCATCAGCGGGGCGCTCGCCGCCGGCAGCCCGGCGTACGGGTGCCAGACGTGCTCGCGGTCGAACGCGAGCAGCGCGTCCGTCGTAGGGGTGCTTCCGTCGGCCACGTGGCCGGCGGAGGCGGGGCCCCAGGTGGGCTCCGCGCTCACTCGTCCCGCGGCGGCGGGCGGAAGACGATTCTCTTGACTTCGGCGACGGTGCCACCGCTGAGCCGCAGCGCCGTCTGGATGCCCTCGTTGCCGAGCTCGCCGGCGACGAGCGCACGGCGCAGCTCGTCGAGCGCGGTACGAGCGTCCTCGTCGGCGGCGTCGCGGCCGGCCTCGAGCAGGATGATGTGGCGCGGGCGGCGCACGGCGTGCGCCATCCGCACCCAGCGCTCGCGCTCGTCGGCGCCGAGTCCGTCGAGGCCGAGCACGACGGACTCGCCCGACTCGACGCGTCTGCCGACGGCGGTACCGAGCAGCTCCAGCGCGCGCTCCTCGACCTGCTCGTCGGGGACGCGGCCCTTCAGCAGCGCCCGTACCTTGTCGAGCGACAGGTACGCGTTTCTGTCCTCGAGCACGCGCGCGGCGAAGCGGTCGCGCTCGGCCGCGCTCGGGGAGGCGATCAGCAGCAGGCTGCCAGGCGAGTAGCGCAGCCGATCAGAGGGCGTGAGGGTGCGGCAGCGAGTCGAGACGTCCGCGGGCCGTTGAGCGGCTCCGTCACGCCGGGGGCGATCGGAGGACCACCCGCCCCGCTCGTCGTCGGAGAACTTGACGCTACGTGGGGGCTGGGAGGTTGACATCCCTTCATCTTGGCACGAGGTAAATCGTTGCGAAGCGCGCGTGTGCTTCCGCAGGCGCGCCGAGACGCCATGACCGCCCCGGGCAGGAGTCGGTTCCGAGCCTGCCCGGGGCATCTCGGGACGACAAGCGACAACCCACGGAAGCTGGGATCCCGCTACACCCGCAGGTTCAGCGGCGGGATCGCGGTGGAGGCGACGGGGGTGGCGAGGCCGTCGGGTGCGCCGCCGGGTGGGACGAAGGCGCGCGCGCCGGGAGCAGGGCCGCCGTCGGAGCCCGGCATCACCGGCTCGGCATCGACCGTCTCGCCGACGTGCTCGGCGACTGCCGCGGCGATGTCGAGCAGGGTGCGGTCGGCGTCGGCGGCGGTCGTGCGGTCGTCGACCGCCTGGCGCAGGAAGCGTTCGAGCGCGGGACGCAGGGCGATGGCCGCATCGACCAGCGGGTCCGTCCCGCGCTGGTAGGCGCCGATCGCGATCAGGTCCTCCTTCTCGCGGTAGGCGGCCATCAGCTGACGGACCGCCTGCCCGGCGGCGCGCACCGCGGGCGAGACGACCTCGCCGACGAGGCGGGAGACGCTCTGCAGCACATCGATCGCGGGGTAGTGCGAGGCATGCGCGAGTTCGCGGGTCAGCACGACGTGGCCGTCGAGGATCGAGCGGACCGCGTCGGCGATCGGCTCGTTCATGTCGTCGCCGTCGACGAGCACGGTGTAGAGGGCGGTGATCGAGCCGCGCTCGCTCGTGCCGGAGCGCTCCAGCAGGCGGGGCAGCTGCGCGAACACGCTCGGCGTGTAGCCGCGCGTCGCCGGCGGCTCGCCGATTGCGAGGCCGACTTCGCGCTGCGCCATCGCGAAGCGGGTGACGGAGTCCATCATCAGCATCACGTCGTTGCCCTGGTCGCGGAAGTGCTCGGCGATCGCGGTCGCGGTGAAGGCGGCCTTGATGCGCACGAGCGCCGGCTGGTCCGACGTCGCGACGATCACGACCGAGCGCGACAAGGCGTCGCCGAGGTCGCGTTCGATGAACTCGCGCACTTCGCGACCGCGCTCGCCGACGAGGGCGATCACGTTCACGTCGGCGGTCGTCGAGCGCGCGATCATCCCGAGCAGCGAGGACTTGCCGACGCCGGAGCCGGCGAAGATGCCGAGCCGTTGGCCGCGGCCGCACGGCACGAGCGCGTCCAACGCGCGCACGCCCAGGTCCACACGCTCCTCGATCCGAGGTCGTGACAGCGCGTCCGGCGGCGCGGCGGCGGTCGAGCGCGGGCGTCCGGCGTCGGCGCGCGGCATCGCGTCGAGCGGGTTGCCGAGCCCGTCGATCACGCGCCCGAGCAGGTCGTCGCCGACGCGGATGCGGAAGGAGGAGCCGGTTGCGCGAGCCGTGGTACCGGGGCCGATCCCCTCCATCTCCCCGAGCGGCATCAAGAGCGTGCGCTGGCCGCGGAAGCCGACGACCTCGGCGGGGATGGGGTCATGGCCGCGGTCGCCGTTGACGAGGCAGACCTCGCCAACCTCGGCCTGCAGTCCGGTCGCCTCGATCACCAGGCCGATGAGGTCGGAGACGCGGCCGGAGCGGCGCGCGAGGTCGGAGCCGCGCAAGAGCGCCGACGCCCGCGTCAGATGAGGAGCGCGATTTGTGGTCGGCGGGGCCGACCCAGATCCGCGGTCCTCGGTCATCCGCCGAGCTCCGCCGCCACGAGCTCCCGCGCACGCGCGAGCTGCGTCTCGATCGACGCGTCGATTTGACCCTCGTCGGTGCGCACGACAGCGCCACCGCGCTCGAGCCGGCGCTCGGCCTGCACCTCGCAGTGCTCGATGCCGCCGAGCTCCGCGGCGAAGCCGGCGGACGCAGAGCGCACGAGCTCCAAGTCATCGGGATGGACGAGGACCGTCACGCGCCGCCGCTCGGTCAGCCGGCGCAGCGCGCCGCGCACGACGTCGAGCACGCGTTCGGGGTCGGCGTCCAGGGTTCCGGCCACGATCTTCTCCGCCAACAGCACGGCCAACTCGACGGCGTCGCGCTCGACCGCGTCGGCGGTCGCCGCGCGCAGCGCGACGACCTCGGCGTGGGCGGACCCCAGGGCGCTCAAAGCGGCCGCGAGCTGTGCGCGGCCCTCGGCGAGTCCGGCCTCCAGCCCGTCGGCGTGACCCTCGGCGCGCGCCTGCGCGCGGATCGCATCGGCCTCCGCCTGCGCGGCGGCGAGCGGCGACTCGAGGTCGCGCAGCGAGACCGCCGGCCCCGCCTCCAGCGGCTCAAACGAGAACTCGTCCATCAGACGACCGCGTCCCCGGAACCGCGCCCGATCACCAACGTGCCGGCGTCCTCCAGGCGGCGCACGACGCCGACGATGCGGCCCTGCGCCTCCTCGACGACGCGCTTCTTCTGCGGCGGCTGGAACTCCATCTCCTCGCGCAGCATTTGCGCGCCGCGCTCGGACATGTTGGACAGCAAGCGCTCCTTGACCTCCTCCTCGACGCCGCGCAAGGCGAGCGCCAGGTCTCTCTGGTCGACCTCGCGCAAGACCATCTGGATCGAGCGGTCGTCGAGTCTCGCGATGTCCTCGAAGACGAACAGCAGTCGGCGGACCTCGTCGCCCAGCTCCCCGTCCACCTCCGCGATTGTGTCGAGCACGTTGCGCTCGGTCGGGCGGTCGGTGTGGTTGAGGATCTCGGCGAGCGACTTGACGCCTCCCGCAGCGCTGTACTCCTGCTGCACCACGGTCTCCAGCTTGCGCCGCATCACGTTCTCGATCTCGCGCACGACGTCGGGCGGCGTCTCGCCCATGCGCGCGATCCGCAACGCGATGTCGGCCTGCTGCTCCTCAGGGAGGCAGGACAGCACTTGGGCCGCCAACGTCGTATGCAGATTCGCGACCACGAGCGCGACGGTCTGCGGCGACTCGGAGCGCAGGAACGTGACGATGTGGTCCGGCGGCGTGCGGCGCAGGAACTCGAACGGACGGCGCTCGATCACTGTTGACAAGCGTCCGATGATCTCGGCCGCGCGGTCGGAGCCGAGCGAGCGCTCCAGCACGTCGCGGGCGTAGTCGACCCCGCCGGTCGCGAGCGAGTCGTACGCCTGCACGACGGCGGCGAGCTCCTCGAACACGAAGGCGGAGGTGTCGGGATTGATCTGCCCCGACTTCGCCATCTCCAGCGAGAGCGACTCGATCTCGTCGTCGCGCAGGTGCTTGAACACCTCGGAGGCCTTCTCCGGACCGAGCGCGATCAGCAGTACGGCCGCCTTCGTGCGGCCGGCCATGCGCGGCACGACTCTCTGCGGCAGCCGCGCCGGCTCCGGCGTGACGTCCTCGACGTCGGCGGACGGAAGGTCGATTGCGCTCACTTGTCGTCCTCGGCCATCCAAGCGCGAACCTGCTGAGCCACCCGGTCGGGGTCGCGCTCGACGAGGTCCTCGACCTGCAGCCGCGCGGGCTGCTCGGGCGTGCGCAGCGGGCGCACGTGCGTCGGGTGGTCGTCGTGCTCCAGGCGCTCGAGCTCGGCGAGCGTGCGCGGCGCCTGGATCTCGCTCAGCCACGTCGGCTCGCCGGCGAGCGTCTCCTGCTCGCGGCGCTTGAGCTGGCGGGTGACGAAGAACAGGAAGAAGATCGTCGCGATGCCGACGAACACGTACTTGAGGTAGCCGCCGTACGTCGCGACCGGCGATGGCGCCGCGGCCACAGGCGGTCTCGCGAAGGCGACCTGGCCGACCGTCAGCACGTCGCCGCGTCTCGTGTCGATGCCGGCCGCGCTCGCGACGGCCGCTCTGATCTGCGGGAGCGCCGAGGCGGGCACGGATCTGTCGAGCAGCACGGAAACCTGCTGGCCGTTGACCGCGCCGGGGGCGATTCTCGTGTGCGTGACGGTCTTGTCGACGCCGAACGTGTCGTCGGCGCTGTCGCGTCTGTAGTCCGATCTGCCGCTGGCGCCGGTCTGCGCGTAGGCGGGCGTGTTGGCGCCGGTACCGGCCGAGCCGCCGGCGCCTCCGCTGCCGCCTCTCAAGGACTCTCTCTCGGTCTTGGAGGCGAGCGGCACGCCTCTTCTGCCGTAGGTCAGCTGCTCCTGCGTCGCCTCGTTCGCGTCGAGGTCGGCGTGGACCTGCACCTGCGCCTTGTCGGGACCGAGCGTGCGCGTGAGCATCGCCGTCAGGCCGGCGGCCATCTGCGAGTCGTAGCGCGCCTCGGCCGCCTGCTTGGCGAGCAGTCCGCCGTCGCCGGTGGCAGCGCCGTCGCCGCTGCCGGTCGGCCACAGCAGCTGACCGCTGCCATCCGTGATCGTGACCTTGTCGGTTTGCAAGCCGGGGACGCTGCTGGTGACGAGCTGCGCGATCCCGCGAACGGAGCCGGGGTCGATCGAGCTGGAGCCCGACAGCAGCACAGCGGCCGTCGCAGGGGAGGCCTGATCGGAGAACAGCTGCGCCTCTCTGTCGGGCAGCACGAGTTGCACCTGCGCGCCGGCAACGCCGTCGACCTGCTCGATCGTCTTGCCGATCTCGCCCTCGAGCGCGCGCTGATAGTTGATGCTCTGCTGGAAGTTGGAGGTGCCGAGCTTCTGTCTGTCGAGCAGCTCGTAGCCCGGTTGTGAGCTCGTGGCGCTCACGCCCGCGCTGGCGAGCGCGATCCGCGCCTCGGCCGTTCTGCCCTTCTCGACGGCGAGCGCGGTGCCGTTGTTCTGCAGCTCGTAGCCGATCCCCTTCGTGTCGAGCGCGGCGGTGACCTTGCCGGTCTGCGCCGGGTCGAGGCCCGTCATCAGCGTCGAGTAGCTCGGCGCGGACGCCATTCTCATCAGCAGGATCAGCACGACGATCGTGCCGAGCGCGACGGCGCCGAGGACGATGCGGCCGCGCGGCGTGATGTTGGCGATGAGGGCGCGAAGGGGCATGAGGGAGTGCTCCGTGGGCGTTGGGGGCGGGGGGCGGGAGCCGATCCGAGATCGCTAGATCTGCGTGTGGAAGATGTCGTTGATCGCCTCAGATCCCTTGGTGCGGATCTGGCCGGCGAGCTGCATCGCGAGCTGGGCCTTCTCGACCGCCGTCACGACGGATGAGATGTCCGTGGCGGTGCCGTTCGCGAGCGACTGTGAGGCGCTGGCGGCGCCCTCCTGCAAGTCGGTGAGGTTCCCGATCTGCTTGGCGAGCACGTCGCCGAAGCCGGCGCCGGTCCCGGACCCGACCCCGCCCACCCCGACGCCATCGCCGCCGCCAACCGCGTCGGGCGCGGTCGGTCCGGTCGGCGCACCGATGCCCGGGATCTGCCACTCGGCGCCAAGCGCCGCGACGGGCGGCAATGTCATCTGAGCAGCTCCAGCGTCTTCGAGAACAGCTGCTTGGCCGCCTGCATGGCGGTCACGTTCGCCTCGTAGGTGCGCGACGCGCCGATCAGGTCGACCATCTCGGTGACCGGGTTGACGTTCGGCAGCGAGACGTAGCCCTGCGCGTCAGCGTCGGGGTGGCCCGGGTCGTAGACGCGGCGCGGCGCGGCCGGGTCCTCGACGATGCCGGCGACCTGCACGCCGTTGACCGGCGAGGCGGACGCGCTCGCGAGCATCGAGCCGAAGCTCTGCCCGCCGGCCTGCGCCTCCTGCAGGACGACCTCGCGGCGGCGATACGGCTGCCCGTTCGCCCCCTGCGTCGTCTGCGCGTTGGCGAGGTTGCCGGCGGTGACATCCATCCGCAGCCGTTCGGCCGCGAGGCCGCTGCCGGCGACGTCGATCGCGTCGAACAGGCCCATCAGCGGACGCCCATCGCGATTTGGATGATCGAGGTGCGCGAGCCGGCGACCGACACGAGCGCCTGGTACTCCAAAGCGTTCTTCGCCAGCTCGGCCGACTCCTGGTCGGCGTCGATCCCGCTGCCGTCGGCGCGGACGGTGCGCGACGCGTCGGTGCTCGGGCTGAAGGCGACGCTCTCCATCGAGGAGCCCGTCTCCATCGCACTCGCGAGCTCCGCGTGGAAGTCGACGTCCTTGCGCTGGTAGCCGGGCGTGTTGACATTCGCCAGGTTGTCCGTGAGCAGCGTCTGACGCAACGATGAACCGCGCATCGCGGCCTCGAGCGAGAGCTGGGTGGTGTCGAACAGGCTCATGCAGAAGAAAGGGGATTCCTGCGCGGGCCTCCTTGGCGAACTGCACCTGCGACCCCCTCCTTGGGGATCACGCAGGTGGATCGGCCAGGCGGTTCGTTTCTTGAGCGGGCGGTGCGCCTGGGGTGGCCGCAGGGGTGGCGTTCCGTTCGCGCGGTCCGGCCCGCTCCACGCCGGCGGTCGGCTGGGGAGGGGCGGGAGCAATTGCGGTTTCGGCGGTGCCGGTCTTGCGCGGTTCGTGCACAGAGCACGGGCGTTTCTCCGCAGTTGCCGGTGGCGTCGGGGATGAGCGTCGATTTCAGTCCGGATAGCGGACGAAATATGACGTTCATCCCGGGGATATCCGGAAGCGGGCGAGCGCATGCGCAGATCCGCCCAGACAGCTCGCAATGCCGGGCACCACTGCCGCCATGCCAGCCAGGTGCGCTGACAGCTCGGCCGCAACCGCCCCCCTCCCCAGCCGAACAGCCCACGTCACGCACCACCAACACACGCCACGAGCGGAGCGCCACGCGCGCCACCTTCAGGCGCGCCCGCGGTCAGCCAGTCGCGTCCAGCACCGGGCGTTCGGGCGGCGCACCGGTGCCGTAGCCGCGCGCGGCCTGGCGGCCGCGATCGAGGCCGCTGAGGTCACGGCCGAGCTGGTCGCACAGGACGGTCAAGGCGGCGGTGGTGCGCTGCTGGGCTTCGTGCGCGCGCACCAGCGCGGAGCGCGCCCCCGCGGGCGGCGAGGCCGGCAGCGAGGCGATGAGCGTCGTGCGCGTCTGCTGGAGCGCGACGAGCTCGCCGATGCGCGAGGGCTCCCAGGCGGTCACCAGCGCAAGCTCGCACTCGGCCAGCTCGGCGAGCCGTTCGTACGGGGCCGTCTCGGTCACGTCCTCAGGCTCGCCTCGCGCCGCGCCTCAGGCAGTCGCCGCGACCTGCGGCGACGCAGCCAGCTCGGCCCACGCCTCGCGCAGCTCGCCGAGCAGTTCGTCGACCTTGTCGAGCGAAGCCGGGTCCTGTCTCATGCGGCCCTCGGCCAGCAGCTGCAAGCAGAAGACGTAGATCGCCTCGAGCTTCTCGGCGATCTCGCCCTGGCTCATGTCGAGCGTCGCGAGCAGGTGCTCGACGATCTGCTCTGCGCGGCGCAGCCGCTCGTGCGAGGTCGGCACGTCGCCGTCGCGCATCGCGGTCGCGGCTTGGAAGAGGAACCGCCGCGCGCCGTCGTACAGCATCACGACGAGCCGCTCCGGCGGAGCGGTCAGCACCGCGCTCTCTCGATACGCCTGCGGCGAAGCCGCGAAGTTCATGCTGCTCATGGCCCTTCCCGGATCGGGGACGTGGGGTTTCGCCCTCCGATCACCGCGAGCGGCAATCTGCGGGCGACGCTACCCAGGTGATCGGTCCGGACGGCGGAAGGTTGAATGCGCCTTATCGGTCACACGAGGGCTTATAGTGCGGAAGACGATGGTCGCCCTCTCCGAGGCTGCTCATAAGCTCGGCGCCGACGAGCGCACGCTGCGCCGCGCCGTCGCCACCGGCACGGTGCGCTGCCACGAGCGCAGCCCGCGCCGCCGGCAGCTCGACGACGACGAGCTCGCGTACCTGTCCGCGCACTGGGAGCTGCTGTCGAACCTGCGCAGAGCGCTGCGAACCGAGCCGAACGTGCGGCTCGCCGTGCTCTACGGCTCGGCCGCGCGCGGCGACGACCGCGAGGACTCGGATGCGGACGTGCTCGTGTCATTCGCAGAGGACAGGTCGCTCGCACGCGTGGGGCTTGCCGTGCGGCTGATGCGCGCGTTGGATCGCGACGTCGACGTCGCGCAGCTCGATCGCGTCGACGCGACGGCGCCGCTGCTGTTGCTGCAGGTCGCAAACGAGGGTCGCGTCATCGTCGATCGCGACGGCGAGTGGGGCGACATCCAGCGTCGCCGCGATGAGATAGCGCGGCGCGCTCACCACACTCACGCCGAGAACCTGCGCCAGGCGCGGGAGGCGATACGCGAGCTGATCGAAGCCGATGACTGACGAGTGACGCGCAGCCGAGATCGACCGCATGGCGACGAAACTGAAGCGGCTTCCCGCTCAGCGGCGAGCCCTGAACGCCGCCCTCCGCGAGTTTGGTGAGGACTTCGATCTTAGGCGATGGACCGCGGCGTTCGAGTCGTCCGAGGTCATCGACATCAACCGCGTTCTGCAGGTCACGGGCGGGTACCTGATCCTCGTGAACAACACAGTCGAGGCCGTAAAGATCGGCGCCACGCTGGCGAACCTGACGCCGGCCGACGGCAGACGAGGCGCATCGGGGCTGATCGACGCCATTCGCCGAGACGGAGGGATCTCGTCCGAGCAGGCGGACACGTTCACGAGCCTTTACGTCACCCGCAACGTGCTTCAGCACGCGTCAACAGACATCCAAGCCGGAGAAGTCCACAGACACGTCAAGCTCCTACTCCGCAGCCTGCCCGGCTTCGTGCGCAGCTTCATGAGCTGGCTTGAGCAGCGTGGCGTCGAGCTCCGCTGACGCGGGCTCAGTTGTTGTTCAGCGAAGCCAGCTGACCCGACAGCCAGCTGCCCTGCGCCTGACTCTGCGCGAGCGCGGACTCCATCGCGGCGAACTGGGCGCGGAAGGCCTGCTCCTTCAGCGCGAGCCGCTGGTCCATGTCCGCCATGTTCTGCTGCAGGCGCTTCAGCTCGGCGTCGGCGCCGGTGATGCGGACGTCGATCGTGCCGCCGGTCGTGTCGAAGCCGTGGACGATTCTCTCGAACCCGCGCGCCCAGCCGCCGGCGTTCGACGAGCCGGCGAGCAGGTCGCGCACGCCGGTGGCGTTGCTCGCGAGCGCGGCGTCGAGCGTTCTGGAGTTGATCTCCAGCTTGCCGGCGAGCGCGTCTCTGGAGATCGTGGCGGAGGCGGAGCCGGTCGAGACGCCGAGGTCGGCGAGGCTGCTCATGCCGTCCGGCAACCCTCTGACGGAGCTGTAGATCATCTGGCGCATCTGGCTGAGGACCGCCGTCAGCGCGGTGTCGCCGTTGAGCATGCCGGCCTGCTGCTGCTCGGTCGTCTTCGGGTCCTTGACGCTTCTCTCGTCGAGCTTCGCGCGGATCGCGTCGACGGTCGAGTTGTAGACGTCGACGAACGCTCTGAGCTTGTCCTTGACCGCGTCGGTGTTGACCGTCGGGGCGCCGACGGTGACGGTGATCGGACCGCTGACGGTCGTGACGCCTCTGAGCGAGAGTCTCACGCCGGCGATCGCGTTCGTCACCTCGTTCGAGGAGGAGCTGCCGGCGACGCCGTCGACCGTGAACTGTGCGTCGCGGCCCTGCTTCGCCTTTCCGGTCTGCTCAGTAAGCGAGCCGGTGCCGTCGGTCAGCGCGATGAAGCCGGTGCCCGTGTCGCCGGTCGTGCGCGCGGACAGCACGAGCGTGCCTCTGTCGGTCGCCGCCGCGTAGACGGTCGCTCTCGCATCGGAGTTGATCGCACTGACCACGTCGCTGAGTGAGGCGCCGGCGGCGACCGCCGTGTCGTGTCCGTCGATCGTGATCGTGCCGGCGCTCGCGGGCGAGACGAACGAGTAGGTCCGCTGGGCGGCGTTCGCCAGCTGGGAGACCTCGACCTGGTAGCCGCCGACGCCCGCGCCCGAGCCGGAGACGATCGCCGCCGACAGGCGGGTCGCGTCGCTGGTGGAAGCCGTCTGCGCCTGTGACCACAGTCCGATCGAGCGCAGCCCCTGCGCGGCCGACTCGACCGCGCGCAGGCGCGATTGGAAGTCCGCCAGCACCGACTGCCGCGCGGTGATGAGCGATGCCTTCTGGTCGAGTCTCGTGCGCGGCAGGCGCTCGATCTGCATCAGCTGATCGACGATCGCGTTCGTGTCCAAGCCGGACGCCAGTCCGCCGATGTTGAGCAGCGGCGTGCTCATCAGTCCAGGGAAGTGCCGGTGGCGACGTCGAGCAGCTCGCTCGGCGGGATCTCGCGCAGGACATTGCCGTCGAGGTCGCGGACCTCCACACGCACGTGTCCAACCGCGCTGTCCGCGGGCGGGATGAAGCGCAGCTCGCGACCCGTCGCATGCAGCTCACGCGCAACGCGACCAGCAGCGTCCATCGCCTCCAGCACCTCGGGCGGCGGGCTCGCCGGGACGTCGCCCGTGGAGACCGCAAGCGTGTCGTCGGCGCTTGCCGCGCGGGCAGCGCGCGGCGCGCGCTCGGGCGCCGTGCTGAAGCTGTTCGATTCGATTCGTGCGACGTCGAGGCCCATGCTGAGCTCCTCGGGACGTCGATCCGCGGTGTCCTTCTGCCCACCGGGATCGATGGCTTCTCCCGGCTCTATCGGCCGGTCACGATGGAACTTGAGCGGCGGGCGCAAGGCCCACCGGGCGGCCCTACGCCGCCAGCGGCTCGAGCCGCGCGAGCAGTCGTGTCGCACGTCGGTCCCCCGCGTCCAGCGCGCGAGCCTCTCGCGCGAACTCGATCGCATCGTCGGTCATTCCCTGTGCGGCGGCGACCTGCGCCAGCCCGACGAGCCCGCGCACGTCGCGCGGGTCGGCCTGGCAGACGTTGACCCACCCCTCCGCAGCAGAGGCGAGGAAGCCGCGCCGCAGGTACATGCCGGCAAGCAGCTCGCGCCGCTCGCGGGGCGGAAGCGGCGTACCGTCGAGCAGCCCGACGAGCGCGCCGAAAGCGTCGACCTCCTGCACGCGAAGGAGTGCCTCGAGCGTCGTCGCGAGTGCGGGGACCGCGTCCAGCGGCAGCGCAGGCGTGCCCTCGCGAAGCGTCCTGAGCTGACCTCCCTCTGCGAGGTCGGGGCAGGACGCTTCGTCCACGAGATCCGCCCACGCCGCGAACAACGCCAGCTCACCGCTCGGCATCCCGCCGGCGGCGGCGCGCGCGAGCACCGCGCGAGCGGCGTCCAGGTCGCCGTCCACGAGCAGCGCGAACAGCTCGCTGCGGCGCGCGGCGACGGCGTGCGGATCGTCGTCGCCCAACAGCGCCGCTTCGGCGGCCGCTTCATCCCAGCGCCGCTGCGACAGCAGCGCCTCGGCAAGCGCGACACGCGCGTAACCGCTGCCCGGCTGTGCCTCCAGCAGCAGGCGGTACTGCGCCTCGGCCGCCTCGGTGCGACCCGCCTCGTACAAGGCGGTGCCGAGCATGAAGCGGACAGTGGGGGTCAACGCCTCCACGCGCGATTCGACACGCGCAACGACCTCGTCCGGCGCGACGCCGTCGGCCAGCAGCGCAGCCGCGAACGGCAGCACGAGGCCGAAGAAGCCGGGGAAGTCGCCGAGGCAGGCGTCGAGCAGCACAACCGCCTCGCCGGTCTCGCCGCGGGCATGGTGGATCTCGGCGATCGCGATCGTCGGCAGGAACGTGCCCATCCCGACGGTCGCGGTGTACTTCGACGGCGCGTCGCCCATCGCGATGCACTCGCGGTAGAGGCGCAGCGCGCCGTCGGTGTCGCCGAGCGCCAGCGTCGCCGCGGCCTGCTCGAAGACGATGTCGGTGAAGCCGGGGTAGCGCGCGAGCCCCTCGGCGCCGCGCGCGAGGCAGTCCTCGTGGCGACCGCAGATGCGCAGCGCGCGCACGAGTCGCGAGACGAGCGCCGGCATGAAGCCCCACGTGCGGCCCTGCGGATCGTTGACGATCAGCTCCCACGCGCGCTCGAACTCCGCCAAGGCCGCCTGCGCGTCGCCGACGGCGCCGTACTCGGAGCCGAGGTTGAAGTGCAGGAACGGGTCGGACGTGCCGGCATCGCGCTGCTTCAGCAGCAGCTCGATGTTGCGGCGCGACTTCTCCTTCGCGTCGCGCACCGCGCCGAGGTAGCCGAAGTGCTCGATGCGGATCGGCGTCGCTTCGATTCGCTCCGGCAAGTGCAGCGGCAGCGTCTCGGCGATCTGCTCGTGCAGCGAGCCGCTGAAGCGATACTCGGACCGCGCGCGGAAGACGCGCAGGGCGGTGTGCGTGGCGGCGGTGCCGTCGCCGAGCTCGCCGGTGTAGGAGATCTCGGTCAGGTAGAAGCACTCGCGCCACGTCTTGCCGCGCAGCTCGCGCAGGCGCTCGACGTCCTCCTCGACCAGCACCTCGTCGGCGTCGAGGAACATCAGCCAGTCGCCGGTGGCGGTGTCGAACGACACGTTGCGCGCGTCGGCGAAGGAGCCAGTCCACTCGCGCTCGATCACGGTCGCGCCGAACTCGCGGGCGATCTCGATCGTGCGGTCAGTCGAGCCGGTGTCGACGATGACGATCTCGTCGACGGCGGGGGCGACGGACGCGAGGCAGCGCGGGAGCATCTCCTCCTCGTCCTTGACGATCATGCAGAGGCTCAGGCGCATGCCCTCGGCGGGGCGCGCGCGGTCGGCGACGCGGCGGGCGCGTCTGGCGACCTCCGTCAACGCGACGGCGATGGCGCGCGGGAAGGCAGGCGAGACGCCGCCCTTGCGGCGACGCGCGATCTCGTCCAGGTTGCGCTGGACGTTGGCGAGCTCCGGGTCGAGCCGGCGCGCGGCGGCGAACAGCGCGGCCGCGGCATCCAGCGACCACAGCTCGTACAGCAGCACGCCCGCGTAGTTGAGCAGCACGGGCTCGCGCGGCTCGTCCTCCAGCAGCGCGACGGTGGCGCGCGCGGCGGCGAGGTAGATCGCCGGGACGCGGGCGCGATCGGCCGCCTGGCCGGCGCGCAGCGCAGACTCCACGAGCTTGGTGCGCGACGCATAGCGGGCGTGCACGTCCACGATCGCGGCCGTCTCCGCGAACAGCGCGGCGTAGCCGTCGAGGTCGTGGCGGTCGAGGCACGCGGCGGCCGCGGCCGACGGATCGGGCGGCGTTGCGGGCGAAGCGTTCGTGGGTGAGCCGGTGAGGCGGAGCGCCATGCGAGTGGGACCTCCAGCGGGGGAGCGGACAACCGGGTAGTCGGCCGGGCCCCGCGAGTCCTGAGCGAGAAGCCGTTCGCGCGCTCCGAGGCGTCCAGCGCACCTCCGAGCTTCTCCCTGCTCACCCCAGGAATTGAGCGGGACCGCCCCTGGTACCCCGATGACTTCAGAGCAAACTCCTAGGGAGTGACGTTATGGGAAGCAAAGCCCACAACTGGACGTTTGTTCTGGGTCTATTACCCCATAGCGGCGATCTAGGCGCATCCGCACCCCTGCCGATACCCAGGCCATCTTGGGGATCAGTCCGACGGAGGGAAGCGGAGAGATGCAGCTCGATACGAAGCGCACAGGAGGCCGTATCTCGGCCGATGAGGCGCTCGCACTGTGGCAGGAATACCGCGACACGGACGATCGCCGCGTCCGCGACCGCCTGGTGCTCACGTTCGCTCCGATGGTCAAGTACATCGTCTACAAGAAGGTTCGCGAGATCCCGGCCCGCTGCGAGGTCGAGGACTTCATCTCCTGCGGCCTGGAGGCGCTGATCAACTCGATCGAGCGCTACGACCCCGCCAAGGGCGCCACGCTCGAGCAGTTCTCGTGGACGCGCATCCACGGTGCCGTGCTCGACGAGCTGCGCCGCCAGGACTGGGCGCCGCGCTCACTGCGCCGCTGGGAGCGCGACATCAACCAGGCGCGCGAGACCTTCATCGGCGTCCACGGCCGCAAGCCGACGCGCCCGGAGCTCGCGCACGCGCTCAGCACGACGGTCGAGGAGCTGCGCAAGCGCGAGGACGAGATCCTCGCCTCCGACGTCACCTCGCTCAACACGCTCGTGCTCAGCGATGACGAGACCGCGATCGAGCGGATCGACACGCTCGTCAGCGACGACCGCTTCGCCGATCCGGAGCACCACACCGCGCGCGACCAAGCGAAGCTGCGCTTCCGCGCCGCGTTCGAGCGCCTGCCACAGCGCGAGCGCCAGGTCGCCGTGCTGCTCTACGTCAAGAACCTCACGCTGCGCGAGATCGGCGACATCCTCGGCGTCTCCGAAAGCCGCGTCTGCCAGATCCACGGTCAGCTGAAGAAGATGCTCCGCACGGAGCTCGACGCGGACGCGCTGCTGTTCAGCGAGGTCGCCTGACCGCAGCGGCCTCGTCCAGCTCTCTCAGCCACGCGAGCGCGGCCGCGACCGCAGCGCGCAGAGCCGGCGGCACATCTGCCGGCAGGGACGGCTGAGCGACACCATCGCGGGACTCGCCTCCGGCACCCGTCTCAGACATATACGTCCAGCGGGTTGGGACGGGCGACGACCTCCACCTCCGCCGACCGCGAGGCGGCCTGCGCGAGCGCGGCCCGCAGCGCACCGGAGCCCTCGCGAGCCAGCCCCAGCCCCGGTCCGTCGCCGAGCGCGACGAGCGCCTGGACCAGCTCGTCGTCGAGCGCGACGCGCAGCTCCACCGTGCCGAGCGCTCTCCCCTCGAAGCGCACCGTCACGACGTGGGCGCGCTCTCCGTCGGCGCCACCGTCCCCATCGCTTCCCAGGACGACGACGCGGTCCCCAGCCGTCGCCGGCTCGGCAAGCGGCGGCGGGACCTGCGCTCCCGACGGCGGCTCCTGCGCGAGCGCCAGCACCGCTCGCTCGCCACTCGTCTCCTGCACGACGAGCCGCAGTCTGTCCCCGGCCTGCACCTCGTCGGGCAGCTCCGCCGTCAGGTAGGCACCGGCGAGGTTGATGACCCCGTGCTGGCCGTGGCGCTCGACGACGCGGGCAGCCAGCACCCGCCCGACGACGAGCGGCAGGTCGGGCGCCGTGGAGCGCAGGAGCGCAAGATCGACCGCGAGCGGTCGCATCGGCGGCACCCTACCCGCCGCTCCGGCGCGCTCCCGCAGCTACAGCTGCCAGACGCCGCCGCGCAGCACCGGCGTGCGCGACCCGTCTGCGGCGAGGCCGGTGACGTCCACATCGTCCCCGCCGATCATGAAGTCGATGTGGACCATGCTCGTGTTGATCCGCTCGGCATCCGCGTCGCCCACGGCGAACGCGAACGCCTGCCCGAGCGCGACGTGGCTGGCGGCGTTCTCGTCGAGCAGCGTGTCGTAGAAGACGGTGTCGAGCGGGCCGATGCGGCCGCTGCCGTCGACGAGCGCGACCTCTCCGAGGCGCGCCCCGCCGTCGTCATGCGTAGTCATCGCACGCAGCACGTCAGCGCCCTTGTCGGCCTGGATGTCGACCGCCCGGCCGCCCTCGAAGCGGACGGTCAGCCCCTCGATCGTCGCGCCCGCGAGCTGCAGCGGCTTCGTCGCGCGCACCACGCCGTCGACCCGAGTGGGGTCGGGCGTCGTGAAGACCTCCTCCGACGGGAGGTTGGGGACGTGCGGGATCCCGTCTCTCGTCGCGAAACTCGCGCTCAGCCATCTCGAGGTCGGCAGCAGGCCGACGGTCAGGTCCGTCCCCGGCCCCTCGAAGTGGAGCGCGTCGAAGCGCGCGGCGGTGAGCCGCTCGGTGACGCCTCTGAGCGTCGCCATCCGCTCGCGCCAGGCGGCGACCGGGTCGTCCTCGTCGAGCCGGCAGACGTGCACGATCTGCTCCCACAGCTTCGCGAGCGCCTCGTCGGGCGGGAGATCGGGGTGCACCTGCGCCGCCCAGCCGGGCGTCGGGCAGGGACCGATCGTCCAGTTGGTCGTCTGGTCGTTGAGGACCTTGCCGGCCTCGCGCAGCGTCTGCGCTCTGTCGGCGCCGACGCGCGCGGGATCGAGGTCCTCCAGCAGTCTGGGCGCGGTCGGGCCGGTCAGCGCGATGCGCGCGCAGCGCTGGTCGCCGAGCGCGAGGATCCGCTCGCCGATCCAGCTCGGGACGGTCTCCAGCGCGGCGTCGCCGCCGTGCTCGATGCGTGCGCGGCGCACGTACGGGTCGGAGTAGGCGACGTCGACGTAGGTCGCGCCGTGCGCGTAGGCCGCCGCCGCGATCGCACGCGTGAGCGGCTCCTTGCCGATCTCCGAGCTGACGGAGACGATCTGGCCGGGCTGGACGTTCGCCGCGAAGCCGACGAGCAGCTCGGCGAAGCGGTCGAGCGTGGCGGAGTCGATCCCCGCGGACGTCCCGGCGGTCACTGCGGGTAGACGTCGCAGCCGGCAGCTCTCACGGCCGCGGCCTCTCTCGTGCGCGCCGCGTCGATCGCTCTCGCCGACAGGTCGCCCGATCTCGCCTCACCCGCCGGCCAGTCGTCCTCGTTCGTGAGGAAGTCTCTCGGGTAGAGGCCGGGACACAGGCGCGCCAGGTCGCGGTCGCTGTAGTCGTCGTGATCCTCGATGAACGCGACGCGTGCGCTCTCCTGCGCCGGCGTGAGTCTCGCCTCGGTGCCGTACGCGCAGCCGCCGACGACGAGCGCGGCGATCAGAGCGACGAGGGGGGTGAATCTGCGAGCCATCGAGGCGGAAACGCTACCGCGCCGGGCGGGTGGGCGCGGAGCGCACGACGGTAGGCTCCGGGGCGTGGAACCTGACGCCGTCGAGATCCGCGTGCTCGGCTGCCTGATCGAGAAGCAGCGCACCACGCCGGACGCCTATCCGCTGTCGCTCAACGCGCTGCGGCTCGCGTGCAACCAGGCGACGAACCGCAACCCGGTCGTCGACTACGACGAGACGATCATCCGCGACGCGCTCCAGCACAGCTACCGCCGCGGCTGGACGCGGCTCACGAGCGGCCACGGCTCGCGCGCGGCGAAGTACCGCCACCTGCTCGACGAGGCGCTCGGCCTCGCCTCCGACGAGCTGGCGGTGCTGGCCGTGCTGATGCTCCGCGGCGCCCAGACGCCCGGCGAGCTGAAGCAGCGCGCGGAGCGCCTGCACCGCTTCGACGACCTCGCCGCGGTGGACGCGACGCTGCAGCAGCTGATCGGCAGAGGCCACGTCGCGCAGCTGCAGCGTCAGCCGGGGCAGAAGGAGGAGCGGTACGTGCAGTTGCTTGGGGGTGACGGCGGGGAGACCGGCGCGAGCGCTGCACCCACCGCCGCCCAGCCGACGCCCACCGTCCCGCCTCCCGCTCCGGCGGCTCCCGCTCCACCCGTCGCGGTCCCTCCCGCCTCACCCCCGGCGCCCGCCGCGCTTCCAACCGCCGCCGAGGCCCGCATTGCCCAGCTCGAGCGCGAGGTCGCCGCGCTGCGCGCGGAGCTGGCGTCGCTGCGCAATGAGCTGGGCGCCTGAAGCGCTCACAACGAGTACGAGATGGCGCGACACGGTGTCGTGCGCTACGACGTCGAGCAGCTCAAGTCGAATCGCAAGGTCATCTCTGAGAATCCGCGTGGCGAACGTGGGAGCGTGCTGCTCGTCGGCGAAACCGACGGCGGACGGCTGCTGACCGTCGTGCTCGCGCCGACTGACGACCTGACGACATGGCGACCAGCCACCGCTTTCGACGCCTCCCGTCACCACCGCTCGTTGTTTGACAGGAGGTATCGATGAGCCATCCGCGAGGACAACTCCATCATCGCGGCGGCGAGAGACGCGATCCGCGCGTACGTCGACGCGCACACTCAGCAGCCGGCCGCACCCCGCCGCCGCGCAAGCTGACGCTCCAACCCCACTCAAGAACCGCCCACCCCGGCCGACCACCGGGAGTGCATGGAGCGCGGTCTCTACATCGCAGCATCCGGGATGGTTGCCGAGCAGATGCGGCAGGACCAGATCGCGAACGACCTCGCGAACGCGTCGACGCCCGGGTACAAGGCCGACCGCGTCACGCAGAGAGCGTTCGCCGACCTGCTGCTGAGCAACACCGCGACCGGACAGGGGGTCGGCGGCCTCACGACGGGCGTCGCCGCCGACCGGATGGTCACCGACGTCTCGCCGCAGCCGGTGCGCGACACCGGCGAGCCGCTCGACCTCGCGATCGTCGGCGACGGCTGGTTCGGCGTGCAGACCGCGCAGGGCACCCGCTACACGCGCAACGGCCAGTTCACCGCCGCGGGCGATGGCACGCTCACCGACCAGCTCGGCAACCCCGTGCTCGGCCGCAACGGCCAGCCGGTGAAGGTCGACGGAAGCGGCCACGTGAACGCCTCCGAGGTCGGGGTCTTCGCCCTCGCCGACCCCGCCAAGCAGGGCGACAACCTCTTCAGTGGAACGGCCGGCGGCATCGCCTCCGGCGCCGTCCGCACCGGCGCGCTCGAGGGCTCAGGCGTCGACCCGGCCCGCACGATGGTCGACATGATCGCCTCCTTCCGCGCCTTCGAGGCCGGCCAGAAGGTGATCCAGACGATCGACGAGTCGCTGCACAAGACCGCGACCCAGGTCGCCTCGCCTAACGGAGGTGCATGATGCTCAGCGGCCTCTACTCCGCAGCAGCCGGCATGGCCGCGCAGCAGCAGCGCATCGACGGGGTCGCCAACGACCTCGCGAACGCCTCGACGACCGGCTACAAGCACGTGCGCGTCGGCTTCCGCGACCTGCTCTACAACGCGCAGGGCGGCTCGGCCGGCCCGACCGTGCTGGCCGGCGCCGGCGCCGCGGCCGGCTTCATCGGCCGCAGTCAGGAGCAGGGCGCGCTGCAGACGACCGACCAACCGCTCGACGTCGCGATCCAGGGCCCCGGCTTCTTCCAGGTCAAGCGCCCCGACGGCTCGCTCGCGCTCACGCGCGACGGTTCGCTGCGGCTCGACTCGCAAGGCCGCCTGACGACGAGCGACGGCAACGTCCTGCAGCCGGAGATCGCCGTGCCGAGAGGCACGAGCGCCGACCAGCTGTCGATCGCCGGCGACGGCACGGTGCGCGCTGGTGCGGGCAGAGCGCTCGGCCGCATCGAGCTCCTGACCGTGCGCGCGCCCGACGGCCTGCAGCCGCTCGGCGGGAACCTGTTCGCGGCGAATGCCGCCAGCGGCACCCCCACCGCCGCCGGCAACGACTCCACCCTGCGCCAAGGCACGCTCGAGGGCTCCAACGTCGACGTCGGCGACGCGATGGTCGACATGATCGACGCGCAGCGCAGCTTTCAGCTCGCCAGCAAGGCGATCCAGATGCAGGACCAGATGCTCGAGATCGCCAACCAGGTGAAGCGATGAGCCTGCCGGCCGGCCTCCCGCCGATCGACCAATCGCTGCTGCCGGCCGACATCCGCACCGCCGCGCCCGCACGCAAGGACGCCTACGAGGCCGGCCTCGGCTTCGAGCGCCTGCTCGTCCAACAGCTCAGCCAGTCGCTCACCGACTCCGCCAGAGACGCCATGGGCGGAGACTCGCCCTACGCAAGCCTGCTCCCCGACGCGCTGACCGACGGCGTGATGGGCAGCGGCGGCCTCGGCCTCGCACGCCAGATGGCCGACGCGATCCAGCCCCCAGTCGTCGGAAGCGTCCTGTCGCAGCCCTCGCCCGCAACGTCAGGTCAGGACGCTTCGGGCGCCGAGCCCGCAGCAGCGCCGGAGCCCACGCCATGAGCGCCCTCGCAATCGCGGCGCCGGCACAAGACCCCCGCCTCGCCGGCGACGTGCTCGCACACCTCGAGGCACAGCTGCAGTCGACCACACGCCTGCTTCACGCCGTGCTCGCGCAGGGCGTCGCAATCCGCGCGCAGGACGTCGACGGCGTCGTGCGCCAGGTGGCGGCATTCCAGGCCGAGCTGGAGCGACGCGCGCGCCTCG
>Ga0126311_10000057_pt1 | contig 57474 bp, 45 predicted proteins | sample Plot61_FD_92539 | JGI IMG/M metagenome (GOLD analysis project Ga0126311, IMG submission 92539) | Serpentine soil microbial communities from UC McLaughlin Reserve, CA, USA - Plot61 | ecosystem: Environmental > Terrestrial > Soil > Grasslands | place: USA: UC McLaughlin Reserve, Lake County... | reverse complement strand
GTCGACGCCGCAATATATAATGTGGCTCATAGCGGGTGTCTCCTTTCAGTTTCATGTCAACCGTCAGTCTAAACCACTTACGGGTAAACGAAAGCGGCCCCCGCTTGCTTCATAACATCAGAGGTTGCACAGAGAAGAAGCATGAAGCGAATCACACTACTCATCGTGGCAACTCTGTCTGTCGTGTGGCCGGTTGCAGCGCAGCCGGCGAAGACGGACGGCTGTGTCACGTGTCACGGGCAGATCGAGCCCATGCATAAGTATGGGCCCACGGAGACGCTCGAGAAGCTCAAGGATGGGAAAGATGCGGTGGGGTTGAGTTGTACGGCGTGTCATGGTGGGAATCCCGTTTCGCGCCTGAAGGAAGAAGCGCATGTGAGGGCGGGGTTTCCGCGTGAGTGGCGGGGCTCGGGCGCGAATCCGGAGAGATCGAACACGTTGCTGGCGCGCGAGAGTTGGGAGTTTGTGAGGTTTGTTAATCCGGGTGATCTGCGTGTGGTGGGAAGGACGTGTGCGGGATCGACGTGTCACGATGTTGAATCAAAGAACGTATCACGCAGCATGATGACGCACGGCGCGATGCTCTGGGGCGCGGCGCTCTACAACAACGGCAGTTTCCATCTTAAAGATCCGCGCTTTGGCGAGAGCTATAGCGAATCTGGGGCGCCGCAAACGCTTCTACAAACAAGTACGGAAGAGGAGCGACGCCGGAAAGGTCTGCTGAGCCTGCTTGATCCGATTCCACGCTGGGAGATTTCGCAACCGGGGAATGTTTTGCGTGTATTTGAGCGCGGTGGGAAGCGAAAGCTCGAAGTTGGGCTGCCTGACAAAGAAGAGGATCCGGGCAAGCCTGACAAGGGACTCAGCGCGCGCGGCTTCGGCACTGCGCAACGCACCGATCCAGTGTTTCTCGGATTACAGAAAACACGATTGCTGGATCCGACGCTGAATTTTCTCGGCACGAATGATCATCCGGGTGATTATCGCTCTTCCGGTTGTTCCGCGTGTCACGTCATCTACGCTAACGATCGCGATCCGGCGCACTCTGCTTCGTATCACCAGGCTGGAAATCTAGGGCGCTCGCAGACTGCTGATGCGTCGATTCAGAAGTCTGAGTCGGGCCATCCGATCAGGCACCAGCTCACGAGTCAGATTCCGACGTCGCAGTGCATGGTCTGTCACATGCACCCGGGTACGAATATGGTCGCGAGTTATCTCGGTGTCACATGGTGGGACAACGAGAGTGACGGCGCCAAAATGTACCCGGCAACGCAGCACGATCCGAGTCAGGATGAGGAGCAGGTGAAACTCGATCGCAATCCCGAAGCAGCGAGCCTGCGTGGCCTCTGGTCAAGCTTCGATTTTCTGAAAGACACGGGCACGCCTGCATTCAATGCGTTGTTGCACAACACGCAGTTTGCGGACTTCCACGGTCACGGCTGGCTCTTTCGCAAAGTCTTCAAACGCGATCGCAAAGGCAATCTGCTCGACGCGCAGGGATCCATCATTTCGCCGGACGATCCCGCGAAGTTCAGCAAAGCGGTGCATCTCAACGACATTCACGCCGAGCGCGGTATGCATTGCGTTGATTGTCATTTCCGTCAGGACTCACACGGCGATGGCAATCTCTACAACGAGCCACGCGCTGCGATCGAGATCGCGTGTGAAGATTGTCACGGCACGATCAAGCAGAAGGCGACGCTGTTTACGTCAGGTCCGGCAGCGGCAGTTGCAACTGGCACAGCAGCCGAGCGTCGGAAGACACAGAACCAGCCTCTCGCCGGTCAGGATCTGATGCGCATTCGCGTTCGCGATGCCGAAGGCGCGCGCCTTCCTCTTTTTCAGCGTGTCCCACGCGATCGCAAACGGAAAGACGAGAAGGGTGTCGACGTCGATCTGAAGACCGGCGACATCATGCAGAACTCAATGGTCGTGCCCGGTCGCTGGTGGCGCGTGCCGCAAACCCTCGACACCGTGACGCCCGGCAGTCGCGACTTCAACGAGCAGTCGCGCTACGCGAAGACGATTCGCAAAGACAACGCAACGTGGGGCGACGTTCCTGCGGACTCCGATCAACTGGCCCATCGCGACGCGAACATGACGTGTGTTGCGTGTCACTCATCGTGGGTCACGAGCTGTTTTGGATGTCACCTGTCGATGCAGGCGAATCGCAAGATGCCCAACCGTCATAACGAAGGCGGCGACACGCGCAACTTCACGCAGTACAACTTTCAGGTCCTGCGCGACGACATTTTCATGCTCGGCCGCGATGGAACGGTGACAGGCAATCGCGTCGCGCCCGTGCGTTCTTCGTCGGCGGTGCTCGTGAGCTCGCAGAACCAGAATCGCGAGTGGATCTACTCGCAGCAACAGACAACCTGTGCTGAAGGATTCTCGGGTCAAACGTTCAACACGCACGTGCCGCACACGGTGCGCTCGACCGAGACGAAGACGTGCAGCGATTGTCACGTGTCCCAGCAGAACGACAACAACGCGTGGCTGGCGCAGTTATTGTTGCAAGGCACAAACTTCGTCAACTTCATGGGTCGATATGTTTACATCGCCGCGGATGATGCGCTCGAAGTCGTCGTTGCGACGGAGCAGTCAGAGCCGCAAGCCGTCTTCGGCAGCACGCTTCACAAGATCGCTTATCCGATGAGCTACGATCGGTTTGTGCGTGGCGGGAGTGAGCTGAGGACAGTTTACGAGCACGTGGGAAATCCGAAGGTGCTGCAAGTGCAATTGCGTGGTGAGTATGCGTACGTGGCGGCGGGCGCAGGCGGGTTGCGTGTTTACGATGTCGCGCAGATCGATCAGAAAGGCTTTTCGGAGCGGATCGTGACGGCGCCGGTGTCGCGCTTCGGGCAGAAGTTCTGGGTGAAGACGAAGTATGCAGTCGCGGTGGCTGCGCCGACGACGCTTGCTGTTGATCCTACACGTACGAAGCGACCTGAAAACGAGGAGCAGGCGATTCACCCGCTGTATGCGTACCTGTATGTCGTCGATAAATACGAGGGACTGATCCTCGTAAATGCAGCGACGTTGCTCGACAGCGATCCGTTGAACAACTACTTAAAGCGCGCGGTGACGTTCAATCCGAACGGCGCGCTCAACGACGCGAGCAACATCGCGATCGCAGGCACCTATGCCTACATCACAACGGCCCACGGTCTCACGATCGTGAGTATCAACGATCCTCTGAATCCGCGGATCGTGAACAGGATTGGTTTGAAAAATCCGCGCGCTGTAGCGATCCAGTTCCGGTACGCGTTTGTAGTTGATGATGATGGCTTGAAGGTTATCCACGTGACGACGCCCGAGCAGGCGCGTGTTGTTGATGGGGCGTTTGTGGCGCTGGCCCACGCCCATGACGTTTACGTCGCGCGCACTTATGCGTATGTCGCGAATGGCAAAGAGGGAATCGCGATCATAGACGTGGAACAGCCTGAGCACCCGCGTCTCGATCAAACGTACAACGCCGATGGCAAGCTCAACGACGTGCATCAGGTGAAGGTGGCGATGACGAATGCGAGCGTATTTGCGTATGTGGCGGATGGAAAGAACGGCATGCGTGTCTTGCAGATGACATCGCCCGAGACGATGCCGGAGTATGCCGGCTTCAGCCCCCGGCCACAACCCGTCTTGATCGCGACCTTCAAAACAAAAGGCGACGCGCTCGCGATCTCAAAACCATTGGACCGCGACCGCGCAGTGGACGAGAGCGGCAATCAAATATCTGTCTTCGGCCGCCGCGGCGCCCGCCCATTCACTTACGACGAGATTCTGAAAATGCTCCGCACCAACGATGGTAAAGGTGATTGGTTCCGGGTGAGCGATAAACCTTTACTAAAACAGTTGCTAAATTAGCTGTTCCTTTAGGCGTCGTATTAGGTCTCGCGCTTCTTCACCACTGATTTCCACGGATGATGCACGGATCTCCTCGATTACACGCTGGTTCGCGAGATCGAAGAGCGATGCCTGGGCGGCGGCTTTGCGGCGGGCGGCTTTGTTGAGTGCGCCGGTATCTTCTTCCGCAAATACATCGAGCTCGTATCGCTCCAAACGCGCCAGCACGTCACGCGCGTTCGCCAGCACTGCGGGCGGTAATCCTGCCAGACGCGCTACTTCAATCCCGTAAGATTTTGACGCGCGCCCACGTTCGAAGCGGTGTAGAAACACGACTTCACCTTCACGCTCCGTCGCCGTGATCTGGTAGTTCTGCGCGCCCGGCAGACGTTCGGCTAATTCAGTGAGCTCGTGATAGTGCGTCGCAAACAAGGTCTTCGCCGCATGATCCGCTGAGTTGTGCAGATACTCCGCCACGGCCCACGCGATCGAGAGTCCATCAAACGTCGCCGTCCCGCGACCAATCTCATCGAGCAGCACGAGCGAGCGTGGCGTCGCGCTGTGTAGGATCGCAGCCGTCTCAGTCATCTCGACCATGAACGTCGAGCGCCCGCGCGTGAGATCGTCTGACGCGCCAACCCTCGTCCAGATCCGATCGAGCAACGGCAGTCGCGCGCGCTCCGCCGGAACAAAGCAACCGGTTTGCGCGAGTATGCAGATGATGGCTGTCTGTCGCAGCACGGTGCTCTTGCCGCCCATGTTTGGACCAGTGATGATCAACAGCCGGTCGGTCGAGTTGTTGAGATAAATGCTATTGGGCACGAACGGCACATCGATGAAGGCCTCGATTACCGGATGCCGCCCCTGAACGATCTCGAGCTCGTCCCCATCGTGCAGCGACGGCCGCGTGTAACGACGACGCGCCGCAACTTCCGCAGACGAGGCGAGCACGTCGAGCGCCGCGAGCGCACGCGCAGTCATCTGAATACGTTTCGTTTCCGCGGCGATCTGCCGGCAAACATCAGTGAACAGCTCCGTCTCGAGCTGCACGATGCGTTCTTCAGCACCGAGCACTTTCTTTTCCCAGTCGCGCAGCTCCGGCGTAGTGAAGCGTTCGGCATTCGCGAGTGTCTGGCGTCGCTCATACTCAACCGGCACGCGCGCCGCATTCGCCTTTGAGACTTCGATGAAGTAGCCGAACACGCCATTAAACCGGATTCGGAGATTGCCGATTCCGCTGCGCGCACGCTCGCTGGCTTCAAGCGCCGCGATGATCTGTTTGGCGTTCCGGCTCGTCGAGCACAACTCATCGAGCTCGGCTGAATAACCTTCGCGGATCGTGTCACCATCGCTGAGTTTGATTGGCGGATCGTCATTGATCGAACGTGTGATCAGATCGCGGATGTCTGGAAGCTCGTCAGTATTCTCAACCAGCACCTCGATGAGCGATGCTTCCAGCTCTCGCAACACTTCGCGAATTGCCGGCACCTGGTTCAGCGAACGCAACATCGCACACAGATCGCGCGGCGTAGCAGAACCGAGACTGATGCGACCGACCACGCGCTCAAGATCCGAAACTTCCTTCAACAACGCACGCAACTTGTCACGACGCACCTGCGACGCCAGCAGATCCTTGACTGCCGCGAGCCGTGCTTCGACTTCGCCACGCTTTACACACGGTCTGAGCAACCACGCGCGCAGTAATCGCGCGCCCATGCCGGTCACCGTTTCGTCGATCACTTGCAACAACGAGCGACCACTGCCACCGGCGAGCGATTCAACCAGCTCGAGATTCCGAACCGTGACGCTATCGAGCACTAGATGATCCTGCGGCTCGAAGTAAACAAGATCCGTGACGTGCTCGGCAGCGGCGCGTTGAGTGTCACGTGCGTAACGCAAACAGGAACCTGCCGCACGGATCGCTTCGTCTTTTCGTGAGAGACCGTAACCGTCGAGAGTTTTGACTTTGAAATGATCGAGCAGCAGCGGGAAGCAATCGTCTTTCGTCCACTGCCAGTCGTCGAGAGGCGTCAGCGCGACATCGAAACCGAATTCTTCCCGGCCAGACGAAGCCCCGTTCGAGTTTTCCAAAGGCAGCGGCGCGGTTTGAACTTTCCCGGTGAGGCTGGCCTTGATCAGCGCACCGAGCGACGCCGGAAACAACAACTCACGCGGCGCATACGATTCAAGCGCTGCCCGAATGCGCGTCCAGGAATCGCGCCCGGTTTCCTGCGTCACCCGAAACTCACCCGTCGAAATATCCAGAAACGCCGCGCCAATCGACTCACCGGCGCTGCAAACGGCCGCCAGAAACACGGGTTCGCGCGCTTCCAGCAACTGCGGATCGATCGGCGTTCCCGGCGTGACGATACGTACTACCTCACGCCGTACAAGCTTCTTCGTCTTGCCGGCTTCTTCAGTCTGCTCGCAGATCGCGACGCGATATCCTTTCCGCACGAGGCGCGCGATGTAATTCGCGGCGGAGTGATGCGGCATGCCACACATCGGAATCGGATTGCCGCTCTCTTTTTGTCGTGCGGTGAGTGTGATTTGCAGCTCGCGCGAGCCAGTTACCGCGTCGTCAAAAAACAATTCATAAAAGTCGCCGAGACGAAAAAACAGAAGCGTCCCGGGATGTTGCTGCTTCAGTTCCTGGTACTGACGCAGCATCGGCGTTGAATTCGAATTGCTCATATGTTGTGAGTGGCTGCACAGGGTAACACAAAATACACGGATATCCGTGGGCAACGGCGGAAAACTGTGTTAATTTCCACACGTGCGATTTTTGACCGACTCTCTACAAGAGCACCTGGCCACAATTCAAAACTTACTCGACGCAGCACTCCCTTCAATTGAACAATCCGGGCAGTTGATCTGTGAGGCACTTTCAAGCGGTAGAAAAGTTTTGCTGTGTGGAAATGGCGGCAGCGCTGCGGATGCACAACACATCGCCGCCGAGCTGGTTGGTTGTTACGAAAAACAACGACGCTCGTGGCCGGCCATCGCGCTCACGACAGACACTTCAGCGCTGACTGCTGTCAGCAACGACCTGGGCTACGATCAGGTGTTTGCGCGACAAGTCGCTGGCCTCGCGCAAACGGGCGACGTGCTGATCGCGATCAGCACGAGTGGAAAGTCGAAAAATGTTCTACGTGCGGCTGAGAGCGCGCGCGAATTGGGATGTAAATCGATCGCACTGACCGGCGCGACGGCCGAGCCGCTCGGAAACCTGTGCGATGTCGTTGTGGCTGTCCCGTCCAGCCGCACCTCACGGGTACAGGAAGCTCACATCACCATCGGACACCTCTGGTGCGAGATGGTCGATCAGATTTCGTGAACAACGGCTTTTGTCATTTACAAAGTTGACAGTGATACGGGCGTGACGATATCTGTTTCGCGCCCGACAGGTTGACAACTGGATGCTGCCTCGCGAGAGAGGCTTCCCCAACGGGTTTCTGTGTGAACAACACGCAAAGGTCGAGGTGTGTCTGAATGAAGAAAAAGCGGAAAAAGAAAACAGCGCTCGTGATCTGCCGCGACCGGAAACAGTTTTGGACGACACAGGCACAGTTCTGGCAGTGGGTGAGGGACGGCATCGTCGTCAAAACGGGCGAGCAACCGCTCACGGGTCTTTTCAAACGCGAACACGAGGAATTGCTGGTGTTGTTGAGTAACACAGTTTTGAACCTGGCACATCCGAATCACATGCGCGAAGCGCTTCTATCCCGACGCATTGGCAGGTCCGGCCACAGATAACACTGCATGAAAACAATCATTGCTTTGATAATTTTTCTCGTACCTGTTTATGCGCAGGACGATCGTTATCGCATCGGCCCGAGCGACGTTCTCGATATTCGGATTTACAACCGCCCGCAGCTCTCGCGTGACGCCGTTCGCGTCGAAGGCAACGGCATGATCCGCATGCCGCTCATCGAAAACGAGGTGCAAGCATCCTGTCTCACCGAAGGCGAATTAGCGAAAGAGATATCAACTCGTTACGCGCGTTACTACAAGAACCTTCAGGTCGATGTCTTCATCAAGGAATACCATTCAAAACAAGTCGCGATCATCGGCGCCGTCAACGAGCAGAGCCGCTTCGAGCTACAGCGACGCCTGCGTCTGTTGGAGCTACTAACATACGCCAAAGGCCCATCAGCGAACGCCGGCCAGACGATCAACATCATCCACTCAACCGCCGCTGCGCCGTGCAAGCAGCCCCAGACTGATGACACTTCCGCAGCCTTCAGCAGTTACAAACTCAGCGACGTCCTTCAGGGCGATCCAAAATCAAACCCGTACCTCGAGACCGGCGACATCGTGACGTTGCCCGAAGCGGATCAGGTCTACGTTGTCGGCAACGTCTTCATGCCCCTCACGATTGCTTTGAAAGAGCCGATCACGCTGACGCGCGCGATCGCGATGGCGGGCGGTCTCAAGCAAGACACGAAGAAAGACAAGATCCGCGTCCTGCGCCAGGAACCCGGCACGACGATCAGAAAAGAGATCACCGTCGATCTCTCAGCGATCGAAAAGAAGAGCTCTGAAGATCTGGCGCTCGCGCCAAACGACATCGTTGATGTTCCAACTTCAGCAGGGAAGAGCTTCCTGCGCAGCCTGGTCCAGGGCGTTGTGCCTGGCGTGGGCCAACTGCCCGTCCGTGTTGTGCCGTAACGGAACCGAGCGCGGTAGCGCCGGGTTAAATTCTGGCATACGAACTTAAATGGACGTTGACCCGGCGCTACCGCGCTCGGTTCTGTGCAGTCTCTCGATCATGAACCCAGACAAACAGCTCGCAAAGACTGAGCCCAGACTCGATGCCATCGATCGGCCCATCGAGCCGCCGCAGTCTTACAATTACGGCGTCGATCCCAACGCCGAACACGAAGTTCACCTGCTCGATTACTGGCGAGCGATTCGCAAACGTCTCTGGCTCGTCATCGGTGTCGTGGCTTTGATCACGATGCTGGCGGTTGTCTACGTCGCTCGCAAGCCGGATTTGTACGAAGCGCAGTCGCGAGTGCAGGTCGATCTCGAAGACTCAGGCAATCTCGTCAACAACACGCGCCCGCTTTATGGCCCAACTGACGATCCAATCTACTTCAACACGCAGCTCCAGATTCTCATTAGCCCCGGATTGATGCGCCGCGTCGTGCGCACACTCGATCTCGAACACAACCCTGATTTCTTCAAAGGCGCGCAACGACAATCAACCTGGCAGACGTTCCTGCGAATGGTTGGACTCGGTCGCAAACCACCGGAGGTCCATAAGCAGCCGGATCAGCTACCGCTTACGACCAGCGTCGCACAGGCAACCGCACGTGAAGATCTAAACGAAGCGAAGCGACTCGCGCCCTACGTCAACACGATCCTCGCAGGTTTGAAAGTCGATCCGGTGAAAGAGACGCGCGGCTATTACAAAGAAACACGTCTCATCGATATCAGGTTTACGCACACCGATCCAACGGTGGCGGAGAAGGTCGTGAACGCAATCGCCGAAGTTTACGTGTTCTCGAATCTCGAGAAGCGCACCGAAGCCAACAGCACGACCGGCGACTTCCTCCAGAAACGCATCGCCGAGCTGCAACAGCAGATCCGCACGTCTGAAGAACGACTCGTCAACTACGCCAAGAACAATCAGATCATCTCGCTCGATCCCAATCAGAATACGGTTGTCGAGCGTCTCGCCGGCCTGAACCAGCAACTGTTGCAGGCAGAAAACGAGCGTAAGACTGCTGAGGCTGCTTACAACGCGGCGAAGGCTCCGGAGGCGGCGAACGCGCTCGTCGAGGAGGCTGCAAAACAGAATAGTGATGTCGAAGCGAAGCTGATCGAGCTGCGGCAGAAACGTGCGCTTCTGCTCGTTGATGCGACGGAAGAAGCGCCGGAAGTGAAGGAAGTTGATCAGCAGATCACCGAGCTCGATAAGCAGCTAAAAGATCTGCGCAGTCGCAAGTCAGCAACGTTGCTGACAAACCTGAACACCCGTTATCAACAGGCACTCGAACGCGAACACTCGCTGCGCAAAGCGTTCGAGCAACAACGCGCGCAAACACTCTCGCAGAATGAGGCCGCGATCAACTACCGCATCATTCAGCAGGAGATCGAGACGAACAAGTCTCTGCTCAATGGATTGTTGCAGGGCGCGAAAGAGAACGACGTCGTGCTGGCCGGCAAGCCAAACAACATCTCGATCGTCGACTACGCTTTGACGCCCGACACGCCTGTTGGTCCAAACCGCACGCGCACCGTCATTGCCGCGTTTTTCTTGTCGATCGGACTCGGGCTCGGTCTCGCGCTCTTCTTCGAATACCTCGACGACACTGTTCACGCGACCGAGGAGGTCGAGCGCGTGTTGCACCTGCCCGCGCTCGCGGTGATTCCGTCGGTTGGCAGCGCTGCGCGTCGCCGCGTGCTTCCGGGAGGTTCGAAGACGGCTGCCCTGCAGAAGCAAAGCAATGGAAACGGCAAGCGCAATTCGGAGTTGTTGATGAATGTCGATAGTCGTTCGCCTCTCGCGGAAGCTTATCGACATCTGCGTACGTCCGTGTTGCTCTCGACAGCGGGACGCGCGCCGAAGACTCTGCTCGTAACGTCGAGTCTGCCGGGTGAAGGAAAGACCACGACCGCGGTCAACACAGCGATCAGTCTCGCGCAGACTGGCGCAAGTGTCGTGATCATCGACGCCGACATGCGTCGTCCGCGCCTGCAATCGATCTTCGACATGCAAGGGCAGCTCGGGCTGAGCTCGATCCTTTCCAGTGATGTTAGTGAAGGCGATATGCTCGCGATGGTCCGGGAAGATCAGGAGAGCGGTCTGAGTGTTCTGACGTCCGGTCCGATTCCGCCGAACCCTGCCGAGCTGCTCGGGTCAGACCAGATGCGCAGGCTGATCGCGACCTTGCAAGCGAACTACACGCACGTGGTCGTTGATTCACCGCCGGTCAGCTCATTCACAGACGGTGTGTTGATCTCGACGATGGTCGATGGCGTGTTGCTCGTGGTCCATGGCGGCAAGAGCTCGCGCCATATCGTGCGGCGATCTAAACAACTGTTGAGCGATGTGGGCGCGAAGATCTTCGGCGTGGTGCTGAACAACGTCAATCTCCAATCTCACGATTACTACAGTTATTACGGGCAGAAGTATTACGAGAAGAATGCCTAAATTAGCCACGGGTTACACGGATTTTCACTGTTCGGTGTTAATCCGTGTAATCTGTGGCTGAATAAAATGCCTGACCTCTCCATCCGCTGTGAAAATTTAAGCAAGCAATACCGGATCGGATCTCCAGACAGCTACCGAACGCTGCGAGATGTGATCTCCAACACTGCTCGCGCTCCGTTTCGTCGCTTCAAAGAAAACTCACAAAACGGACACATCTGGGCACTGCAGGACGTCTCCTTCGAGATCAAGCGCGGTGAAGTCGTCGGCATCATCGGCCTGAACGGAGCAGGCAAGAGCACGCTGCTTAAAATTCTCTCGCGCATAACCGGCCCGACACGCGGGCGAGCAGACATCTATGGTCGCGTCGGATCATTGCTCGAAGTGGGCACTGGCTTTCATCCTGAGCTGACTGGTCGCGAGAACATCTATCTCAACGGCGCGATACTCGGCATGCGCAAAGCCGAGATCGATCGCAAATTCGACGAGATCGTCAGCTTTGCGGAAGTCCAGAAGTTTCTTGACACGCCGGTGAAGCGTTATTCGAGTGGCATGTACGTGCGGCTCGCGTTCGGCGTGGCGGCGCATCTCGAAACGGAAGTGTTGCTGGTTGACGAAGTGCTGGCTGTCGGTGATGCGCAGTTTCAGAAGAAGTGTTTCGAGAAGATGCGCGACATCGGTGTTCAGGGGCGCACGATTCTTTTTGTCAGTCACAACATGTCGGCCGTGAGAAGCATCTGCAAGCACGCGCTGATCATCGAGAAGGGAAGAGTCGTGGCGCAGGGTGAGATCGACGAGACGGTTGATCGATATCTATCGCAGATCAATTCGACGCACGAGTTGAATGAGGCGGTTGAGACGAATACGTTTTCCATCACGTCGGTCGAGATGACCTCTGCGAGTGGTCCAGTGATCAAGACCTTCGATCCGGTCCTCGTGAAAGTGCGATTCATCCCGAAAGCCGAGATCAAAGATCCCGGACTCTACGTTTCGATCCTGACGATGGACTCACGGCGCCTGACTGGCCTGGATTTGAAAGACTTCATCACCGCATCGTCCTTGCCGGCGGGTGAAGTGGCCGAATTGGGCTTTACGATCGAATCGTTACCGCTCTTGCCCGGGTCTTATCAGGTAGAGATTCATTTGAAAGACATGGCGCGACGCCTAATCGAGATCGTGCCGCGGACGTTCAAGTTTGAAGTCGCCGAGACTGAGGTTTACGGTGGGCGAAAGCTTGATGGGTGGTTCGGGAATGTGGGATTGCGGGCGCGCCCATTAGCAAGAAGATGACAGGAGTTATCAGGAGCGCCTTTGCGCCTTTGCGTCTTTCTTTGCGCCTTTGCGTGAAATATTTCTCCACGCCACGCGCGCGCAACGATTACGCGACCCATATCCCAATCCTGATTGGCTTAGCGCGACTCCGGGAGATTCGCAGCGTGCTCGAATTCGGTTGCGGAAATTACAGTACGCTCACTTTTCTCAACCGCTCTGCATTTCCGTGTCTCGAGCGACTGCATTCGATTGAGAACGACGACTCATGGGCAGCGACGATTCAGGAAGCCGCGCAGGATGATCAGCGCTGGACCTTGCACCTGGTTAACGGCGAGATCTCCGAATCGGTTGCCGATCTCGATCTGGAATCATTCGATCTGATCCTGATCGACGATTCAAAAACGAGTACACAACGCGCCGCGACGATCCGTGCGATTGCAGCGAAACAACCCCAGCGCCCGTGGATCGTCATTCACGATTTCGAGATTGATGAATATCGTGAGGCTGCGTCTACGTTTAAGCATCGTCACCGCTTCCGCGCCTACAACCCGGAAACCGGCGTCGTTGGGAATCGTGTTAATGAATGGAAGAAAATGGACCGAATCATCAAATCTAAAGCGAAGTTGTTGGAGCCGGACGCGCTGGAGCAGTGGGCTTTAAGTTTAGAGTTCAAGCTTTAGCTTGCCCGTTCAAAAGCAACAGCCTAAAGGCTGAACTCTAAACTTAAAAATCATGTCTAAGCGAATTTTAGTGACTGGCGGTCTTGGTACAGTTGGCGCTGGGCTGATCGGCGAGCTACGCGGGCGCGGTCATCACGTCGTCTCCTGCGACATACAACACCAGCCCGACGAGATCGGCTTCAGCCTGCGCCCGGACGTCGAAGTCCCGCTTTACGCGCGCTGCAACGTGGGCGAGTTTCGCCAGTTTGAGCGCGTCTTCGAGCGCTGTGGTCCATTCGACTATGTCTATCACTGCGCCGCCGAATTCGGCCGCTGGAACGGCGAAGACTTCTACGAAACGCTCTGGCAGACAAACGCGATCGGCACGAAGAACGCCATCCGCCTCCAGGAACGTCTGAAGTTTCGCCTCGTCCATTTCTCATCATCCGAAGTTTACGGCGACTGGCCTGACATCATGGTCGAAACCGTGATGGATGAATACGAGATCAAACAGTTGAACGACTACGCGATGACGAAATGGGTTAACGAGATGCAGATCAGAAACTCTGCGCTTCAGTACGGTACCGAGAGCGTCGTCGTGCGTTTATTCAACACTTATGGTCCAGGCGAATTCTACAGCCCCTATCGCTCGGTGAACTGTCGCTTTCTTTACTGCGCCTTGCACGGACTACCTTGGACTGTCTTTCGCGGACACTCGCGCACCTCTACTTATCTCGCCGACACCGTCCGCACACTCGCGAACATTACTAACAACTTTCGCGCAGGTGAGACATACAACATCGGCGGCACAGATCTGCACACGATCGAACAGCTCTCGGATGTGATTTTGAAAGTCACCGGTGCGGATCCGAAGCTGGTCCATCATCAGGAGACAGAGATTCTCACGACGAAGCTCAAGCGCGTCGACACGTCGAAATCAGTTCGCGATCTTGATCATAAGAACTCATACAGCCTTGAAGACGGTATGCAGTTGACGGCCGATTGGATGCGGCGCGCGTATGGGTTATGAGTTTCCGAGGATGGTCTATGTCGGGGATGTGCCGGTTGAAGCGTCATATCACGGGTCGGCGTTATTGCATCGATTGTTGTCGAATTATCCCTCAGACAGGTTGACCATCATCGAGACGGCGACCGAGTCACAACCAGAGCGGCGGCTGCCCAACGTCAACTACGTTTCTCGTCCTATTAGTAAGCAGCGATGGCTCAACACGCGCTTTCATCCGTACGCGGTTGCGTGGTTCACGCACGCCGCGCCGCGTGTGAGGCTCAACGGTTTTGAGTGTGAAGGCGTGTTGACGGTGGCGCACGGATTTGGCTGGCTCGCGGCTGCCGAGATCGCGAGAAAACGAAAAGCGCCGCTGCATTTGATTGTCCATGACGACTGGCCGAGCGTGGCTGACATCGCGCCGCAGTTTCGCAACTGGCTCGACGATCGATTCGCGAGTGTTTACCGGCAAGCGCAGTCGCGTTTGTGCGTCTCGCCTGCGATGAGTCGCTTCTACGAGCAGCGATACGGAGCACCCGCAGCAGTCATTTATCCCAGCCGGTCAGCGGTTTGTCCTGATTACGACGAGCCACCTGCACATCTGGAGCGTAACGACAGACCATTCACGATCGCGTTTGCAGGCACGATCAATTCCGACGGTTACATACAGGCGCTCATCGCACTGCAAAACGCACTCAAACCTGTCAAGGGACGATTACTGATCTTCGGTCCATTGACACCTGACGTCGCGCAACAGATCGGCCTGAACGATCCAAGCACTACGATCGGCGGTCTATTGACTGCGACTGACTTGCTCAAACAGCTTCGCGAAGAGGCGAGCGCCTTATTCGTTCCAATGTCGTTCGACGCCTCCGATCGGTCCAACATGGAAATGGCATTTCCAAGCAAGCTTGCAGACTACACCGCGACCGGCGTGCCGCTCCTGATCTACGGTCCGAGCTATTGTTCAGCCGTAGCATGGGCCCGCGAAAACGCGGGCATCGCTGAAGTTGCCGAATCACAGACCGACCTGGCCAACGCGATCACCAATCTCGCAAACAACCCCGAGCATCGCATCGCGCTCGGCAAGCGCGCCCTCGGTACAGGCCGTGAATACTTCTCTCACGCTCGTGTCCAACAACGATTCCATCAGTCTTTATCCGTCTGATCCGTGGTTAAATCTTTTCTCGATCGCGGGCATTGAACGAGCAATACCTGCTCGAAGCATTCCTGTCCTGCAACGAAAAATTTCAGGTCACCCTCGCAAACTATTGGCTCTGTCTCGATCACCGCCACGAGGCTGCGCGCCTTTGGCCCAACGCTCTTTCCGCTAATTACGGTGCTTCGAGTCTTTGGATGAAACGAATCACATGACGGAAGGAATTTCTGCAATCATCCCGACGCTCGGCAGAACCGAAATGCTGAGGCTCTGTCTCAACAGTCTCACCAGACAAACAGTCCCGATCTCGGAAGTCATCCTGGTCCATTGCGGAGACGATGAAGCTACGCACGCGCTCGCAAATGAAACCTGCTGGAGTGACGCAGGGTTGAACGTGCGTTATTTCCACTATCCGGAAAGAAACTGTGCGGCCCAGCGCAACTTCGCGGTGGCGCATGCAAGTTATGACAACCTGCTACTGATAGACGACGATGTCGAAGTCGAAGGGCGCTGGACTGAAGAGCTATTCAAACCGATCTGGAGCGATCCGAAAGTCGGCGCGACGATGGGCTGCCTCATCAACCAGCCGATGGCGACGCCCACGTTCTTCTGGCGCATCTATCGGACACTGCTGCATGGTAAAACGAAAGGCTTCGAACCCGGACGACTCATCGGAGCGGCTCTTCCGAACGGATTTTCAACGACGGCACGTGAACTCGCGGCCTGCGAGTGGCTCCGCGGCGGCGCGAGTGCGCTCCGACGCGAGGCATTCGAGTCAGTCGGAGGATTCGCATCATTTTTCGCGGGCAGTTCGCCAGGCGAAGATCTGGACCTCGGCTATCGATTGAGCCGGAGTTGGAAGGTCTACTACGTCCCTTCGGCGAAGTGCCTGCATCATCAGGCTCCCAGCGGGCGCGAAGGATCTGACCGGCACCAGTATCTTTCGATGCGATCGCGGTTCGGAATTCTGACGATCACGATGGGGAAGAGCCGTTTCGTGGCGCTGGGTCACATCGCTCTCTGGGCATTGGTCCAATTTTTAAGTGAGCTGGCGAGTTTGCGGCATGGCTTGTCACGACCGGATTTGCCGCGCGCGTGGGCCGGACGCTTGCGTGGATTTCTCTCGTGTGTAGTGGCCACGGATCTTCGCGGATAAAAAAGCACGGATGGCGTCTAACACTCTCGTCATTGCCGATTATCCGGTGGGATATACCAGCGGGTTTGGGGAGACTCTTTACAATCTGTTTAGTGGGTTTCCGAGTGAGAAACTCTGGAGTGCGCATCCGGCACACGTTGCACCGGCTGAAGGGAAGAGGCTGGCGCAATCGATCGAACTGCCGTCACCGTCACGACCGCGCTGGCTGCCGAACCGGATCTCGCTTGCTTACTATCCTCTGTTGAAGATGCAACAGTTCCGCGCGTCGCGAGATGCGGTGCGCCAGCTTGCGCGCCTCGTCCAAAAGCATTCAATCCGGAACCTGCTCGTGATTCCGGTGAGCCCGTGGATCATGTCAGCGGCGCTCGGGCTTCATAAGCAATACTCAAAACTGAATCTTGTGCTGTATGTGATGGACGACTGGCAGGGACATCACGAATGTCACCAGCTACCGTACACGAGGCGGCGGCAACGCTTGCTCTCGGAGCTCGTGAATCGTGCGAACGTGCGGTATGCGGTTTCTCGCGAAATGGCTGCGCACTACGAGGAGAGTTTTGGGAAGAGCTGGATTGTCGTACACAACGGAGTGCGCCACGATTCGTTGTCAAACGGAACGAATGTCGCGTCGAAGCATCGTCAAGTGCTGCTCGCTGGTGATGTGAATGTCTTTCGGTTCGATGCGGTGATAGCTTTCGCTGAGGCGATCGAGCGTCACAATCGACGTAATGGTGAGTCGATCGAGTTTATTGTGATGGGAGAGATAGCGGGGCAACACAGATCGTCGTTGTCAGCTTTGCAGGCAGTAAAAATGTTGAGCCGGCGGACGCATTCAGAATGTCTCGACGCGATGAAAGCCGCGGACCTGCTCTATCTGCCGTTGGCCTTTGGCAAAAAGTCTTCGCGGATTTCACTCTATTCATTGCCGACAAAGCTTCCCGAGTATTTGGCGACAGGGAAGAGCGTATTCTTTCATGCGCCGCCGGATTCAGCCGTGTTTCGGGTTGCAGAACGGTATGACTTAACCCCGAGACTGGCGACGATTGATCCTGCCGCGCTCGATGCGTTTGTCGAGAGTTGGGCCAATGGTAACTGCCGCTCTTCGGACAGCATGGCCAGAGCAAAGAGGGCGCTGCGAGAAGAATTTGATATCGATCGACTTGCAGCACGCTTTCAGGCTGCGTTCACATGAACTGCCGGGTTTGTAACGCAGAGACGGTTCCGTTCGTGCGTATCTCCAGTGCTGGTCTTGACGAACCGTTTCTTGACAACAAGTTGCGCAAACAACTTCCGGAATTGAAGCTGCGACGGTGTCGGGAGTGTAGTTGTCTGTGGGCCGACGACGCGCGGCAGGATGAAGCGACACTAGTCGCTGCTTATGAGCGCGTGAGCGATTCTTATTTCGAGCCGGCTGAAAATGATCCACGGTACCAAAGATTTTATAAATGGATCGAGATGTTATTGAAGGAGCACGTCTCCGGAAGAACGATTCTCGATGTTGGTTGTGGTGACGGCACGTTTTTATCAACGCTCTCGAACGAGTGGTCCAAGCAAGGTGTTGAGCCAAGTGCGTCGGGTGCGCGTTTGGCGCGACAGCGAAATCTCGACGTTGCGTGCGCTACGCTCGATACCATTACGAAAGCGTATGAAGTCGATTTGATCTCTGCGCTTGACGTGATCGAGCACGTAGTCGATCCACATAGCTTTGTAAAGTCAATTAAGCGACACCTGCGAACGGGCGGCGTCGTATTGTTGCTGACTGGCGACGCTGCTGCTTATCCGCAAGGATTGCTGGTCCACAGTGGTCGTATCTGAGATGGTGCGGCCACATCTCAGTGTTTTCGCAGGCTGGTTTAAGAAAACTCCTCGAGTCACACGGATTCGAAGTGCTCGCTTCGCGGCGCTGCGGGCACCCTTCGAGTCCCGGAGCATTCGCGTGGTGGCGCGTTCATCTGCTGGAACCGGCACGGCGAATCCTCGGACGAAACAAGTCGTGGTACCCGTTCTGGCGAGATCATCAAACAGTGATTGCGCGGCTAAGTATTTGTAGTGAAGAGTAATATCTCGGCGATTGTCACGGCTTATGAACGCGTCGAGCAGACGCTCGCGACACTGCGCGTGATTCAAAACTGTGTGCCACCGCCGGATGAAATCCTGGTCCATGTCGACGCCAATCAGGTCGCGTGTGAGAAGGCCGTTCGCGACGCGTTCCCGAGTGTTCGCATTCTTCGCAGCGAAGAGCAGGTCGGTCCGGGTGGTGGACGAAACAAGCTGGTTGCGGCGGCGCAGTATGAGTTTGTCGCGAGCTTCGATGACGACTCTTACCCGATCGACTCAGACTACTTCGCACGCGCACTGCGGATCTTGGAGAAGTTTCCGGAGGCTTCGTTGATTTGCGCGGCTGTTTATCACGCCGGCGAGTCGATTGGGCTCGACGAGAGAAGCGCCCAGTGGACCGCGGACTTCTCAGGCGCCGCGTGTATCTACCGGCGGAAAGCGTTTCTCGATGCAGGAGGCTACGTGCCGCTACCCGTGGCGTACGGGATGGAGGAAGTGGATCTCGCGATTCGCCTGCACGCGCAGGCCGGGAAGATCCTGACTACGCGGTGGCTGCGCGTGTTCCACAACACTGATTTAAAGCACCACGGCGATCCGCGTGTGACGGCAGGGAGCATTGCGAATCTCGCACTGCTTGCGTACCTGCGATATCCGGTTTCGCTTTGGGGCATCGGTGTTGGACAGTGCGCGAACCGGTTGTTGTGGTTGCTAAAGCATGGGAGACGCCGCGGGACCTTCAAGGGCGTGACCATGATCCCGGCGCATGTATGGGCCTATCACCGGTATCGATTGACGGTGAGCAGCAAAGTGGTGAGATCGTACCTGGGGTTGCGCAGAGCGCCAGTCGAGGTGCGTCTTTGATGAAGTGGATCTGCTGTCAACTCGGTGCGCGTGAGCATTACGCTGTACCGCGCGCGCTGAAGCTCGGTGGACTGCTGGACGAATTCATCACCGATCTCTGGATTCGGCCCGGCACGTTGCTGCACAGGTGGAAGAAGCGTCTGACCGGCCGGTTTCATCCGAGCCTTGCAGGCGCGCGCGTCATCGCTCCAAACATTCCGGCGCTGACCTTCGAGTTGAAAGCCTCACTCGCGCGCGAAAACGGTTGGACGCTGATCAGTCGTCGCAACGAGTGGTTTCAAAAACAGGCAGTGGACCAACTCGCGCGCGACCATAACGGCGCCCGCACTATCTTTGCCTACAGCTATGCCGCGAAAGAGATATTTGAGTTTGCGCGTGAGCGTGGCTGGCGCACGGTGCTCGGCCAGATCGATCCCGGACCAGCGGAAGAACGAATCGTCGCCGGCTTGCAGCAGAATACAGACTGGGAACCAGCACCAAAAGCTTACTGGGACAACTGGCGCGATGAATGCTCGCTCGCGGATCACGTCGTGGTGAACTCCAACTGGTCCAGAGATGGCTTGATCGCTGAAGGTATCGCGGCGGAGAAGATACGAGTGATTCCTCTGGCGTATGAAGCAGCGAACGATACAAGCTCGTTTCAACGTCACTACCCGCGGGCGTTCAGTGCTGAGCGACCGTTGCGAATCCTATTTCTCGGGCAAGTAAACTTGCGGAAAGGTGTGGCGCAGTTGCTTGAGGCGGTGCAGTTGTTAGCAGGTGAGCCCGTGGAATTCTGGTTTGTTGGTCCAATACAGATCCGCGTGCCGCAGGAGTTGAAACTGCACCGCCACGTGCGTTGGTTCGGCGTGGCGCCGCGCATTTCAGTGGAGAGTTATTACCGCGATGCAGACGTGTTTATTCTTCCGACTTTGTCGGATGGGTTTGGGTTGACGCAACTGGAGGCGCAGGCGTGGAGGCTTCCGGTGATTGCCTCGCGCCACTGTGGTGAGGTTGTGCGTGACGGGTTTAACGGGGTGGTGCTTGAAGGGGTTAGCGGTGAAACGATCGCGGAAGTGATTCGCGGGTTTTTGAGATCGCCGGAGAGATTGCGGGCGATGTCGGTTAGATCCGGAGCTGATGAGCGCTTCAGTTTAACTAAGCTCGCCTCATCCCTGAGACAGCTTTAGACAAGATTAACCGTGCAACAAGGTCAGCTACTCCATCTGCCAGCGTTCGGCATCGCCGCGACGCCGAGCACGACCCTGCGGGCGGCGCTGCTCGGGCTGCTCAGCACGACCATCGCGACCACGATGGCTGTTCTTTTGATTCCTGACGATCCATCGGGCGAAGGCGCGTTGTTCTACCCCGCGCTCGTGATGTCTGCCGGTCTGGCAACGGCTCCGCTCTTCACTGCTTTCCGCTATCCCAAAGCTCTTCTGCGCGGCGAATGTCTCCTGTCACTCGCGCCGATTTACTGGTTGCTGCTCGACCTCCTGCAAGGCGTTTACGCTATGGAGGACGTCAAGGCCGATCAAGTGCGCGCGGCGTTTCTCGCGATCGGTCTCTTCGTCATCATGGTGTGGCTCGGTTCGCTGCGTCGCTCATGGAAGATTCCGAAAGTATTGATCAGCTCTGTATCGCAGGAGTTCTCGATCAACACTTACTTCGCACTCGCCGTCGCCTGCTTCGTACTCGGCATGTTGAACTTTGCGATTCCCTGCAACTTCAACATCTTCGAAATGGTCCATTACCTGGGCCAGGAGCGTTGGGCCGCACCGTGGGGACGCGGCCAGCTCGGCGGTTGGGACGCGTTTCTCGATCACCTCCAGTACTTCGGCTATCTGCTTCCGGTGCTTACGGTGGTTGTCGGCAGGCGTGCAGGTATGCGAGACAAACGCACGATCATCTGTATCGTCATGTCGGTGATCGTTGCGCTCTTCCTCGCGCAGAGCGGAAGCCGGCGGGTGATCGGTGTCGTGGCGGGCATGGCGCTGGTCCTCTGGGTATTGGACCAGCATCGTTTGCGCGTCAAACATCTGGTGTTGTCCACAGTCGCCATCCTCGCTCTGTTGCTTGCGCTTCAGGTGATGCTTGAATACAGAAACATCGGCTTGAGCGTGCTTGTCGGCAAAGGAGAGATCCCGAGCGGCCGGTTTGAAAAGAGAGGAATACTCGAAGAGCAACACCTGCGCGTCGACGACAACTTCTATCGGCTCTGCCAGATCATCCAGCTCATTCCTGAGTCGTACCCGTTTGTCTACCACAACTATCTGGTTTACGTGATCGTGCGGCCCGTGCCGCGTGTTTTCTGGCCGGACAAGCCGGTCGATCCGGGATTTGACTTACCGAGCGCGCTCGGCGTTCAGGGCCTTTCCCTTTCTTACTCGGTGATCGGCGAGCTTTACATGTCGCTGGGGTTTATCGGCATCGCTTTGGGCGGCTGGTTTTACGGGCGCGTGGCGTCTACTGCGAGCAGCCTCCTCGCGCGCTGCAATACGCAGGGCGCGCTCGTGATTTACAGCATTGTTGTAATGGCGCTGTTCTCGGGAATGCGATCGATCCTGGAGCTGATCCTGGTGAGTTATGTGGTGCTCGCGTGGGTGGGGATGTCGCACTTGTTCATGAAGTTGAGACACGTAAGGGCGCGGTGAGAGTTTTTGTGCTGACAGATTGTCCGTCGCCGTATCAGGTCGAGCTGTTCAATGAGATCGAAGCGCAGGGTGGTTGCTCACTCGAGGTGGGTTATCTGCGCGGCCGCGATCCGGATCGTCGCTGGACGTCGCCGGAGATTCGACATGCTTCCGTAGAGTTGAATGGATCACGTGATGCCGATCTCGTCGTGTTCAACTATTACCGTCACGCGGATGCGGAACGGATGATTGAGGAGCGTGCTGCGTCAGGTGGGCCATGGTGTTTCTGGGGCGAGCGACCGGGTTTTCGCCAGCCAGCCTGGGCCGGAAGACTGTTGCGCAAGTGGAAACTCGCGAAGCTGCATGCGTCGCCGGTGGCGATCTGGGGAATCGGGCAGTTTGCGATTGCTGGGTATCGAGAAGAGTTTGGTGCGGAGCGTGCGTATTTCAACTTGCCGTACTTCTCGGATCTCGAACGGTTCGATGTTGCGCCGCGTGCGGAGAGGCCGGAGCGGACGTTTTTGTTTTCAGGTTCGTTGATAGAACGCAAGGGTGTGGATTTGCTGGCGACTGCGTTTGCGCGGCTGGCGCAGGAAGTTCCGCATGTGAGGTTGAGGATAGTTGGTGAGGGCGAGTTGCGGGAGTCGCTTGTGCGAACGCTGCGGACGGTGAGTGAGCGAGTTGAGTTTGTCGGGTTTAAAGATTGGACGGAATTGCCGGCGCAGTATGCGGCAGCGGATGTGTTGTGTGTGCCGTCGCGGTATGACGGTTGGGGGCTCGTCGTGCCGGAGGGGTTGGCGTCGGGATTGCCGGTGATCGGGACTAATCGGATGGGTGCGGCGCTGGAGTTCGTGGAGAGTGGGCGAAACGGGTGGCTGATTAGTGCGGGTGATGAAGAGGCGTTACTGAACGCAATGCGTGAGGCGGCGCTGATGCCTTTGCGAGAGATTATGGCGATGAGTTGCAGAGCGCGAGAGAGCGTCAGCACGCACACATTGCGAAATGGGGCGATGCGATTTCGTGATTATGCGCAGCAGGTTATTAGTCAGTGGTAGTTGTGCAAAGCTGACGTTGGTTTATGTGTAGCATTTCCGGAATTCTAAACCTTGGCCCATCATCCCGCGATGCTGTTGAGCGCATGAATAACGCACAGAAGCACCGCGGGCCTGATGATTGCGGCATCGCAAGCTGCGGCGGCGTCCAGCTCGGTAATACACGACTTGCGATCATCGACACTTCCGCTGCCGGTCATCAGCCAATGAACGATCCACAAACCGGCAACTGGATCACCTACAACGGTGAAACATATAACTTCAAAGATCTCCGTCGCGAGCTCGACGAAGACTCTGGCCCCTGGTCCTCAAACACTGACACGGAAGTCGTTCTTCGGGCTTATGGGAAATGGGGCATCGACGCCTTTCGCAAACTGCGTGGCATGTTTGCCCTCGCTATCTGGGATCAGCAAAAACGAACGTTGGTGCTTGCACGCGATCCGCTCGGCATTAAGCCGCTTTACTACTACGCCGGTAGCGAGCAGTTCATCTTCGCCTCTGAGTTGCGCGCGTTGCTTGCGAGTGAGCTTGTGCCGCGCAAGCTCAGCGCTGCGGGAGTTGACTCGTATCTCGCGAATGGCTCGGTTGAAGCGCCACTCACGATCATCGAAGGCATCAGGCAACTCCTTCCGGGTCACTGCCTGCTGGTGAAAGACGAAGCTGGAAAGATTGACGTACACGACGTCGAGTTTGCGGTTCCAAAGCCAACGACGGCTCACGGCAATCGAAACGACGCAGTCGCGCACTTGCGATCCGAGCTCGAAGAATCAGTTCGACTTCACCTCGTGAGCGATGTACCTCTCGGCGTGTTTCTCTCCGGCGGGATGGATTCGAGCGCCCTCGTCGCTTTACTGAGTCGCGTCAGCGATCAGCGGCCAAAGACGTTTAGCGTAGTGTTTGACGAAGCCGTGTACACCGAAGCGCCGTTCTCACGCGCGGTCGCAGAACGCTTCAACACCGATCATTCCGAGCTACGGCTTAGTGAAGATCACTTGCTCGATATCCTGCCCACAGCGATCGCCTCGATCGACCAGCCAACGATGGATGGCATCAACACGTTCGTCGTTTCCAGTGCTGTGAAGCGAGAAGGGATCACGGTGGCGCTTTCCGGACTCGGTGGCGATGAGCTGTTTGCGGGTTATCCGAGCTTTCGACGGGCGCTGAAGCTCGGTGCGATGTCGCAGGCGTCGAAGCGTCTTTTGCGTGCGGCGTCGGGTGTCGGGAAGTTTGCGTTGAATGGCTCAGTGCAGCGACAGAAGTTCCGGCAGTTGATGAATAGTAAGGGCTGGCCGGAGGACGTGTATCGCATCTCGCGACAGCTTTTTTCTACAGATGCAATTACCGGAATGACTGGGCGCGCCGCGCATCACTCGCCCAACGGACATCGCCGGGAAAGTGACGTTGTGAATGCGATTTCTCGGCTTGAGCTCCGCGGTTATATGACGAACACCTTGCTGCGCGACACGGACGTAATGAGTATGGCCCATTCGCTTGAAGTACGTGTGCCGTTTGTATCAGTGAGGCTGGTTGATTACGTGTTGTCGCTGCCGGGTGAATGGAAGATCAGTGCGGGCGGTGGGCCGAAGCCGTTGCTGGCGGATGCGATGAGCGATCTGTTACCGCGCGAGCTCATGGCCCGGCCGAAGATGGGTTTCACGCTGCCGTTCGAGAAGTGGATGCAGGGGAAGATGCGACCGGAGATTTCGGCGGTATTGGAGGATGAGAGACGTTTGTCGTTTGTGGGATTGAATGCTGAAGTTGCTGGAAAAGTGTGGCGCAAATTTCTGGAGAAGCCGAAGGCGGTTGGGTGGTCGAGGCCGTGGGCGATTTATGTGCTGGTGAAGTGGTGTGAAGTCAATGAAATTCATGAAAGTTCTTCACGTTATCCCGTCAGTATCTGAGCGGTCGGGTGGACCAGCGACAGCGATCGTTCCGATGTGTCGCGCGCTGATGCGGCAGGGGATCGAGGTGCTATTAGTCTCCACCACCGACGGGTTGCCAGAAAAGCCGAACGCTGCTGAATACAAAGGCGTGCCGGCGATCTTCTTCCCACCACAACTCGGTGCTTCATTCAAGTACTCGCGTCCATTCGCAACCTGGCTCAGCTCGAACATCAAGAACTTTGATCTCGCTCATATCCACGCGGTCTTCAATCACTCTTCTGTATCGGCCTCGCAGGCATGTCGCAGGTCCGGCGTGCCGTACATCATCAGACCGCTGGGAACGCTCGATCCCTGGAGCATGACACAGAAGTCTCTGCGCAAGCGTTTGTTCTGGCAATTGTCCGGCAAAGCGATGCTGCATCATGCTGCGGCCGTGCATTACACCAGCGAAGTCGAGAAACTGTCGACCGAACGACATCTCAGCCTGAATCACGGTAACGTGATCGCGCTCGGCATCGACGCTAATTATGCAAACTCGAATGGCCGCACATTCGCCGAGCCTTACGTGCTCGTGTTGTCGCGCCTGCACCCGAAAAAAGCCGTGGATGTTCTGATTGATGCGTTTCAATCGCTCATTCAGACGGAGAAGTTTGCGCGCTGGCGGCTGGTTATTGCGGGTGATGGTCCATCAGATTACGTCTCAAAGCTCAAGGCGCAAGCAGCAGACACAGATCGAATCACGTTTACGGGCTGGCTCGATGACGACAAGAAACATGCGATGCTCGGCGGCGCATCGTTACTTGCCTTGCCGTCGCACCAGGAAAACTTCGGATTGTGTGTGATGGAAGCACTCTCTCACTCTGTGCCCGTGCTCGTCAGTCCGAACGTCAACCTGGCCACGGAGATCGTATCTGCGAATGCGGGTTGGATTTCAGCCATCGACAAAGATGCACTCGCCACGAAACTGGCCGAGGCGCTGAGTGATGAAGACGAGCTGATGACGCGCGGCCGCGCCGGCAAACAGCTCTCGCAGAAATATTCGTGGGAGAACGCGGCGACGGGTTTGATTAACCTCTACAACGAAATTATTAATGGCAACGCCAACGTACACAGAATTTGAATGGCACGCTGAGGGCGCGGGCAACGGCGAGTCGGGCGAGAAGCTGACGAGCGTCTTTGTCGAGTTTGTTAAGAAACTCGACGGCGTGCGATCGATCTGTGATCTGGGTTGCGGCAATGGTCACATCACTGGGCGACTCGCTGCACTCGGCTATCAGGTCACCGGAGTAGATGCGTCCGCGAGTGGCATTCAGATCGCTCAACGCGCATATTCCAGTGTCGATTTTGTTCACGCGCTGATTGATAGTGATCTCAATCTCGGGCAGTTTGATCTAGTCATATCGAGCGACGTGATCGAGCATCTTTATCGACCATCGGATCTGCTCGAAGCCGCAGTAACTCAATTAAAGCCCAACGGACAAGTTCTGATAGGAACGCCTTATCACGGCTATCTCAAAAATCTCGTGCTCGCGGCAATGGGCAAGATGGACGCGCACTTTTCAGCACTGCACGACGGCGGTCACATCAAATTCTTCAGCGTCAATACTCTTTCGAAACTGATGTGTGCCCACGGTTTTGACGATCTCAGCTTCACGTTCTACGGTCGTGCGCCGTGGCTCTGGAAAAACATGATTTGCCACGCACGCAAACTCTAAATGCTGGACCAGATCACACCGCTGATACTGACCTACAACGAAGCGCCAAACATCGCCCGCTCGCTGGGCGCGCTTGAGTGGGCGAAAGACGTGGTCGTCGTTGACAGTTTTAGTGATGACAATACAGTTGAGATCGCGAAGTCGTTTCCGCGGGTGCGTGTGTTTCAAAGAGCATTCGATTGCCATCGAAATCAGTGGGAGTTTGGACGGAAAGAGACCGGCATCGCCACACCGTGGGTGCTCGCGCTTGATGCTGATTACGTTCTTTCGGATGCGCTCGTCGCTGAGCTCGCCGAGTTAACACCCAATGCACCAACAGCCGGTTATCGCGCAAACTTTGTCTATTGCATCAAGGGTAGAAAACTTCGCAGCGGGATCTACCCGCCGGTGACTGTCCTTTACCGTCGTGAGGCGGCAACTTACGTTCAGGATGGACATACGCAGCGGGTCTCGCTTGAAGGCGGGATTGAGGATCTAAATGCAACGATATTTCACGACGATCGCAAGTCGTTCAAGCGCTGGTTCAGAGCGCAGGTGAGATACACAGAGCTCGAAGCGCAGAAGCTGCGGGCTGCCGATCCCGGGGAGCTCGCGTTGCCCGATAGGTTAAGACGTTGGCGTGTTATCGTGCCGCCGGTGATGTTGGTCTACTGCCTGATCGTTCGCGGCGGGATTCTGGACGGTTGGGCGGGCTTTTATTATGCGTTTCAGCGCGCGATGGCTGAGGCGATGCTGAGCCACAGATTGAACGGATAGAAGACGGATCGGCGTGTACATTTTAGGGATTAATGCTTATCACGGGGATGCGGCGGCGGCGATCGTCTGTGATGGTCGATTGATCGCTGCGGCTGAGGAAGAACGCTTCAATCGTTTCAAACACTCGGCAGGTTTTCCCGAGCAGGCGATTCGATACTGTCTGCGCGAGGCGGGCATCGATGTCGAGGATCTGGACCACGTGGGAATTTCGAGAGATCCGTCGGCGCACTTGCATAAGAAGATCCTATTCGCAGCGACGCGTGTTGCCACGCTTGCGCGCAGTCAAATCAAGGATCGACTCGGCAACGCTGCGAAGGTGCGTGATCTGAAGGATGAGCTGGCGCGCGTGTTTGGCGTGCAGAAGAAACAACTGCGCGCGCGGTTTCACAACATCGAACACCATCGCGCACATCTCGCCAGTTGTTTCTTCCTCTCGCCTTTTGAACGTGCCGCGCTGTTGTCCATCGACGGCTTTGGCGATTTCATCTCGACGATGTGGGCCAGCGGTGAAGGGAATTCGATCGACGTGTTGGGCCAGGTTGAATATCCCCACTCAACGGGCATCGTCTACACCGCTACGACGCAGTTTCTCGGCTTTCCAAATTACGGCGATGAAGGGAAGGTGATGGGACTCGCGCCGTATGGCCGGCCACGCTTCATCGACGAGTTTCGGCAGATCATTCGCACGGAAGAGAACGGGCAGTTTCGTCTGAGCCTCGATTACTTCCGCCATCACTCTGAAGGTGTCGAGATGACGTGGGACCAGGGCTCACCTGTGATCGGACGTGTGTTCTCGGATGAATTTGCGCGACTGTTTGGACCGCCGCGCGCAGCCGGGTCGGTGCTGACCGATCGCGAGCGCGATATAGCCGCGAGTTTGCAACTGCGTCTCGAAGAAGTCGCGTTCCACGTTTTAAACAATCTTCACGAGCGCACGGGATTGACTGATCTGGGGCTGGCGGGTGGCGTCGCATACAACTCGGTGATGAATGGAAAAATACTTCTGAACACGCCGTTCAAGCGTGTCTTCGTTCAGCCTGCGGCTGGCGACAGTGGCACCGCACTCGGTGTTTGTTATCAGATCTACAATGGCGTGCTGAAGCGCGAGCGCGGCGACGTAATGGAAGGCGCATACACTGGTCCCCACTTCTCGGACGAAGAGATCCGCGCGGCGCTGGTCCGGAGCGAGCTCGTCTTTGAGAGTTATAGTGACGAGGAATTAACGAAGCGCGCAGCGCAAGACATTGCCGGGGGGTTAGTTGTAGGCTGGTTCCAGGGACGCATGGAGTTTGGTCCACGCGCGCTCGGGAATAGATCGATCGTTGTGGATCCGCGACGCGCCGAGATGAAAGACATTCTCAACGACCGGATCAAGAAGCGTGAGCCGTTTCGCCCGTTTGCGCCCTCGATCCTGGAAGAGCGTGTCGGTGATTATTTTGAGCAGACGCATCCGGCGCCGACGATGTTGATGGTCTACCAGATCAAAGAAGAGAGACGAAGTGAGATTCCGGCGGTGACTCACGTTGACGGGTCCGGACGTTTGCAAACCGTCTCGAGAACAGTTAATGAGTGTTACTACCGGTTGATTTCGGATTTCAATGCGTTGACGGGCGTGCCGGTGATTCTCAACACGTCGTTCAACGAGAACGAGCCGATCGTCTGCACACCGCAAGAGGCGATCGAGTGTTTTCGGAAGACGAAGATGGACGTGCTGTATCTCGGGAATTTTGCAGTCCGGAGAAACCTGGGGGATTAGGCGATGCGAATTTTAGTTACAGGTGGTGCGGGATTTATCGGGTCGCATCTTTGCGAGAGGCTCATCAACGAGGGCAATGAAGTGCTCTGCCTCGACAATTTCTTCACCGGCAGGCGCGAAAACATCTTTCACCTGCTCGAGAATCAGCGCTTTGAGCTGCTGCGCCACGACGTCACCGAGCCGATACTCCTTGAAGTCGATCAGATCTATAACCTCGCGTGTCCGGCGTCGCCGGTCCATTACCAGTACAACCCGGTAAAGACAGTGAAGACGAACGTGATGGGCGCAATCAACATGCTGGGCCTCGCGAAGCGTGTGCGCGCGCGTATTCTTCAGGCGTCGACGTCTGAAGTGTACGGCGATCCGTTGGTCCATCCACAGACGGAAGATTACTGGGGCAACGTCAATCCGATCGGACTGCGCTCCTGTTACGACGAAGGGAAGCGCATCGCTGAGACGCTGATGACGGACTATCACCGTCAGAACAAAGTCGACATTCGGATCGCGCGGATCTTCAATACGTATGGACCACGAATGCTGGAAGATGATGGCCGCGTTGTTTCAAACTTCATCGTGCAGGCGTTGCGTGGCCAGCCGTTGACGCTGTACGGCGAAGGGCAACAGACGCGCTCGTTCTGCTACGTCGAAGATCTGATTGAGGGATTGATTCGACTGATGAACGTCGACGACCTGCACGAGCCGGTGAATCTCGGCAATCCGGGTGAGTTCACGATCATGCAGCTCGCGGAAGAAGTGATAAAGACGTGCGATTCGAAATCCGGGTTTACGTATTTGCCTTTGCCCGCGGACGATCCGCGCCAGCGCAAACCCGACATCACGCGCGCACAAAACGCGCTCGGATGGAACCCGACGATTCCGTTGCGTGAAGGTTTGAAGCGAACCGTTGAAGATTTCAAGCGCAGAGTGAACAGGTAGCACAGAACCGAGCGCGGTAGCGCCGGGTCAAACACATCACCAGTCGTGCTTGTAGAGTTTGAACCCGGCGCTACCGCGCTCGGTTCCGTTATGCGCATTCTCCTCCTCAACCAGTGTTTCTATCCTGATGTGGTCTCCACGGCACAACACCTCACGGATCTCGCCACCGCTCTCACCGCGCGTGGACATGAAGTAACAGTCATCGCGAGCGATCGCGGTTATGACGATCCAACCACGCGCTTCAAACGTCGTGAGATCTGGAACGACGTCGAGATCATTCGCATTCCTTCGCTCTCGTTTGGAAAAAACAATCGCTGGCGGCGCGCTCTGAATTTCGCGAGCTTCATCTTTGTGTGCTCGCTGCGTCTGCTTGCGTTGCGGCGTTTCGACGTCGTGGTTGCACTCACGTCACCACCTTTGATCTCGTTTCTCAGCGCGCTCTTCGTGAAGCTCAAAGGCGGGCGCTTCTGTTTCTGGGTGATGGATCTGAATCCGGACGAAGCGATCGCAGCCGGATGGCTTGACGAGAAGTCGCTGACGACTCGCGTTTTGCAGCGAATGTTGAACTTCAGCTTCGCAGCGGCGTCGCGCACGGTCGTGCTGGATCGATTCATGAAAGAACGTGTCGTGGCGAAGGGTTTCGATCCCGCGCGCATCGCAGTTGTACCGCCGTGGTCACACGACGATCGCGTTCAGTTTTCAGCAACCGGAAGAGAAGAGTTTCGACAGAGGCACGGGCTGGCGGAGAAGTTTGTCGTGATGTACTCAGGCAACCACAGTCCCTGCCATCCCCTCGACACTCTCCTTAACGCCGCTCGCGCACTCGAGCATCGACCGGAGATTGTCTTCTGCTTCATCGGAGGTGGCAGCGAGCAGATCAAGGTGCGTGAGCTTGCGGCGCGGCTGTCAAACGTGAAGTGCCTGCCGTATCGACCGCTGAACGAGCTTTCGAGCTCTTTATCCGCCGCTGATTTGCAGGTGGTGGTGATGGGCGACAAGTTCGTCGGCATCGTTCACCCATGCAAGGTCTACAACATCATGTCGATCGGTGCGCCAACACTATACATTGGTCCAACACCGAGCCACGTGACGGACATCGCGTCGCAGCCGCAGGGCAGGTTCTTCCTTACGACTCACGGCGATGTGAACGGCGTGACTGCTGCAATTCTCGAAGCAATGCAGCTACGAGATAGGCAGCCGGTCAGCTCATTCGCTAAACACACACTCTTGCCGCAACTGATCGATGTCATTGAATCCAAACACTCTGAAAATCCTGTCATCCTGTCTGAAAACGCAGTAACCGATCACGCACTCACCCAGAGGTAATCACGTTGAAAACTTACTTTGCCCTCTTTCTGATCGCTACCATCGCTTCACTAGTTACAACTCCTCTAATCCGTCGCCTCTGCCAGCGCTACAACCTGCTCGATGTACCGCTTGACGGGCGACGCATCCATCGCACCGCTGTTCCGCGACTGGGCGGCATTGCGCTCTATATCTCGTGCCTCGCGGCGCTTTCGTTGCTGCCGTTTCTCGATAACCTGCTCACCCAAACACTCAGCAACTTCAAATCTGATTTTTTCACGTTGCTCATTCCCGCAACTCTCGTCCTGCTGCTCGGTGCGTATGACGACTTGCGCGGTGCGAATGCAGTCGTGAAGTTTGCCGGCCTCGGCCTTATCGCAACACTGTTCTACGCGATGGGTGGTCGCATCGATGCGCTCTCGATTCCGCTCTTCGGCTCGTTGCAGTTGCCGCCGCTCGTGTCGTTCGTCGTCACTGTCGTGTGGCTCGTCGGCATCGCTAACGCATTCAATCTGATCGACGGCCTCGACGGTCTCGCCTCGGGCGCAGCGCTCTTTGCGTCACTCGTGATCCTTGGCGTTTCCGTTTCGCAGGAGCGAACGTTGACGATCGTCGTGGCGCTCGTGCTGTGTGGCGCGCTCGCAGGGTTTCTCCGTTACAATTTCAATCCCGCTTCGATCTTTCTCGGCGATTCCGGATCGCTGTTTACCGGTTTCCTGCTCGCTGCGCTCTCTGTTTTAGGGACACAGAAAGCGACCACAGCGGTCGCGATCGTCGTGCCCATTCTCGCGTTCGGATTTCCCGTGGTTGATACGGCGATGACGATGGGACGCCGGCTGCTGAGTCGCAAGCCTGTCTTTGAGGGCGACAATGAACACATCCATCACATGCTGCTCGCGCGCGGCTGGTCGCAGCGTCGAGCGGCGCTCGTGCTCTACGGTGTCTGTTTGCTCTTCGGTTTGCTGGCGCTGATCTTTCCCGCGACCGGATCGAAGCTCCCCGGGTTCATGATGTTTGTGATCTCGGTGGCCGTGATCATCGCGGTGGGCCACCTGCGTTATCACGAGGTTGATGAGCTGCGTGCCGGAGTCAAGAGGACTGTCGGCGATCGTCGTTTGCGCGTGGCGAACAACATTCGCGTGAGACGCGCGGCGGTGGCTGTTTCGAAGGCATCAGATCTGGACGAAATGTTTGCAGCAGTGCGGCACTTGCTGGAGTTTGGGGAGTTCAGTTTTGCGAGTGCGGAGATCAATCCGCCAGGCCGCAGGCGCGTTCACTGGTCATGGCCGGCTGAAGTTGAGCCTGCAGTGGGGGATTGGAGCATTCGTCTGCCTCTCGTGAAGGAAGGCGTCGAGTGGGGTTGGTTGAATTTTTATCGCAGCGTCGAGAGTGAGCCGCTGCTGGTTGATATGAATTACCTGGCGGATCTGTTCCGGCGGGAGTTCACTGAGGCGGCAGCACGGATCTTTGCGATGGATGAAGAGCGAAGTTTGAGTCTGGTGGCTGGTGCAGGCGATTGAGCCTGTCAAACACAACGTGAGAATTTTGCTGAGCAAGTTAGTATTCAGTGCTCTCGTCGCCTTGATCGTCATCACTGCGATCCCGTACGGCACCGTTGAGCCCTGGTGGAAAGCGGCTTTTGTTTGCGCCGTTTTTGCGATCTGCATACTCGCACTTATCGAGAGTCTGATTACCTGCCACATCGAGTTTCGCGGCAGATCCGTGCTGCTGCCGATGATCGCAATCTCCGCGCTCGCGTTTCTGCAAACACTCTCACTCGGTGCGCGCACGGAAGCGGATCTTTCAGTCTGGAACGCAATCAGCGCCGATCCGTATCAAACACGCTTCTTTACTCTTCAGATGCTCGCGCTCACAGCGTTTGTTTCGTTGCTCTATCGCTATGCAGGTACGGAGCGACGCATTCGTGTGCTCGTTTACACAGTGCTGGCAATCGCTGTCGCGAGCGCAGTCTTCGGAATATTGCGCCAGAGCACGCAACAACAGACTGGATTTCTTTTGCCGTTGCTCAAACAGAACCAGGGTTACGGACAGTTCGTCAACAAGAACCACTTCGCGTACCTGATGGAGATGGCCTTTGGTCTCGGACTCGGCATCATTCTCGGCGGCGGCGTCAAAAGAGATCGACTGATGATCTACGTGGCGTTGTTGTTGCCGATCTGGACCGCGCTCGTACTCGCGAATTCGCGTGGCGGTGTGCTCGCGATGATCGCGCAGATCGTCGTCGCTGTGCTTCTGTTAACGAGCGTTCAGAGGATCAGGCAATCAATCGCGCTCAAAGCATTGTTAATTGTTGCGCTTGTTATCGGAATTGGGTTGGGAACGATTTGGGTTGGCGGTGATCGACTGGCGACGAACTTCGAAGGCGCGAGCAGTGAGTTTGCGACCGACGTATTGCGGCAGGGAGTGAGTCGAAACGAGATCTGGCGCGCGACGTTGAAGATGTTTGCAGCGCATCCGATCCTCGGCGTGGGTTTGGGTGGTTACTGGATAGGAATTACGGCTTATCATGATGCGTCAGGTTTGATGACGCCGCAGGAAGCGCACAATGATTATCTCGAGCTGCTTTCGAGCGGCGGTGTGATCGGGTTTGCGTTGGGTCTTTGGTTTATCGTAGCCGTGTTTCGTAAGGCGCGTAAAAGTTTGCTGGCGGACGTTGGGTATATGCGCGCAGTGAGATTCGGAGCGATACTCGGGATCGTTGGCGTTGCGGCTCACAGCCTCGTGGATTTTGGTCTGCACATCATCGTCAATGCGGTCGTCCTGATGACATTAATAACGATCGCCACAAACAGAACCGAGCGCGGTAGCGCCGGGTCAACTGCAATATGATGCGCTCTGCAAACATCGCGACCCGGCGCTACCGCGCTCGGTTCTGTTTAGCTCTCGCTCTCATTATTATTTGTGGGTTGCGAGCTATTGCGCTGCAAGACATCGGTGGCACGCTCGCATTCCAGGGGCAGGACATCATCGGTGGCGCCGCGATCATCTTCAAGCCGCCGAAGCGTGTCAGAGATCTCGCCGGCAACACCGCCGCGTTGCTTGCCAGCGCCAGGCGGCCCGCACGCTCAAACCGGCCCACCGAAGTCGCTCGCAATAACAGTGACAAGAACCGTCCCACCGCACAACCAACACCAACGGCAGTCGCAACCACGACCACCGCAGAGAATCGCGCTGAAACGCTCAAAGAGCAGGCAAACACTAATTACAATCGCGGCGACTTTATACAAGCGATCGAGGCTTACCAAAGCGCACTGAAGCTCGACACGAACGACGCTGATGTTTACAACAACCTCGGCGCAAGCTTGTACCGAGCCGGACGCTACCGGCAAGCCAGTGAGGCGTTTCAGAATGCAGTGCGACTCACGCCCGGCGATGCTGACGCGCTGAACAATCTCGGCGCGGTCTATTACGTGCTCGAACAATATGACCGCGCGCTCGACAGTTTTCAGAAAGCAACCACTGCAAACCCAAACTCCGCTGATGCTCACTACAATCTCGGCAACACTTACTACATGAGCGGCAGAAATCGCGAAGCGCAGACGGCGTATCGAAGGGCGATTGAGTTGAAAACCGATTACGTCGAAGCCAGGACGAACCTCGGCAGTTTATTGATTTCAACGGATCCTCGTAGCGCAGCGTCCCAGTTATTAGTCTCAATCGAGCTACAGCCCAATAATCCAGTTGCTTACAACAACCTCGGCTATGCGTACGTGAAGATCGCCGAGACGCTCGATCGCGCGAACGCGGTGCAGTATCTGCGTCAGGCTGTCGAAGCGTACAAGGAGGCGCTGCGGTTGAAGCCGGATTACGTTAAGGCAATGAATAATCTGGGAGCGGCTTATAACAAGCTCGGGCAGTATCAGGAAGCATTGGCGGTGCTCCTGAATGCGACGCGGGCGAAGCCTGATTTTTCCGAGGCGCACTACAACCTCGGCACCGCGCTTTACAACCGTAATGACTTCAAAGGCGCGGTCGCAGAATTCCAGCAAGCCGTGCGACTCAGGACAGACTACGCCGATGCGTTCAACAGTCTCGGTTCGGCGCTCTACAAAGATCAGCAGTTTGATGCCGCCATCGACGCGTACAAGAAAACACTCGCACTCAAGCAGGGGAATGCAGAGACAAACAACAACCTCGGCACGGTCTACTTCCGAACGAAGCGATACCAGGAAGCGGTCGCGAGTTTCAAAGAAGCGATCAGGATCAAGCCCGACTACGCGGAAGCGCATTTCAATCTCGCGCTTGCTTATGTAGCGCTGAATGATCGAAAAGCGGCGTTGGAACAGTACAACCGTTTGAAGAAGTTGGATCCAAAGCTGGCGGATGAGTTTTTTCAAAAGTACATCAAGAAATGAGTAATGGTTCAGTTTGAAATACGCCGAAGGTACTGGTTCAGTGAAAAATACGCCGAAGGCGTTGGCTAATTTCAGCCCAGGGTTCGAGCAAGCGAGAACCCTGGGTATGAATCCCAAATGCGAGGAAACCCTGAAAGGGTTTGTCTTAAAGGCGAACCCTTTCAGGGTTGGTGCCGTTTTTTATGGCTTCCCCAGCGTTGTCGCTGCGCTCCAACGCTGGGCTGGAATTAGCCAACGCCTTCGGCGTACTTTCAACGGAACCAGTACCTTCGGCGTACTTTCAACGGAACCAACGCCTTCGGCCTACTTTCAACGAAACCAGTACCTTCCGCGTATTTTTCAACTGAACCCAGTACATCAAGAAATGAAAAACGTTGACCTAAACCCGTAATAACGTTAGACTTGCGCCAACGAACGGGCGCGTGGTCTATCGCCGAGTGGTTTTTCTCCGAAGAAGGGATACTTAGATGAACCAAAAACATGTCGTTGGTTCCAGAGTGATCGCCGCATTACTACTGCTCGCCATAGTCCAGGTTAGTCTGCAAGTCGGACTTGCCGAGCCAGCCAACACGGCCAATCCTGTCGTGGTTCCGCAACAGGTCGTCGCAAGATTGACGACACGGAACAACCAGCCGATCACCGTTAATGGTCTGAGTGCGAATACCGGTGCGTCGATACTGACGGGCGCAACGATCGAGACAGGCGCCGATCAATCCGCGACGGTGAATCTTGGATCACTTGGCTCGCTCGATATCGCGCCGAATACGAAACTCGTGTTGACGTACGACGATCAGGGAAACGTCAAAGTGGTTCTGGTTTACGGCTGCGCGGTTTTAACAGCGAAGAAGAAGACGACGGGTGAGATTGCTACGGATCAGGGTACGGCTGCTAAAAATGATCCGGCGGCCGGCGGCGTCCTAAATGTTTGCTTCCCGCAAGGAGCAGCGGCGCCCACGGTTAACACTGGTGTTGCGACAACGGCTCCAGCGGCTGGCGGCGGCGGGGGCGGTGGTGGACTCTTCGGACTTGGCACCGCGGCGACGATCGCCATCTTCGGCGGCATCGGCGCAGCAGCATTGACCCCGCTCTTTTTCCAGGACAATCCCAGCGGATCGAATCCGTAAACTGACGTTCACTTACAATTCTAAAGCGTGATCTTCGATCGGAGGATCACGCTTTTCCTTTTCTGCATTTTGTGCTTCTTCGTGGCTTATTAATCCTGGCGATCGCTTTATGCCTGTTTCTGATCCAGGCATCGGCGCGATTCGGTATTTCGCGGATGTTCGCGAGGTATGCACTCTCGACCAATTCAATTGAGGCCGCGGATGAAGCGGTACGACTAACCCCGTCTGATCCCGAAGCACACCGCGCGCGTGCGACAGTCTTCAATCGTCTGCAAAAACCTGACGAAGCCGCAACGTCACTCGAAAGAGCTACGGCACTCCGCTACCGTGACGACTATCTCTGGATCGAGCTCGGCAACACTCGCGAAGAACTCGGCGACACAGAGGGTTCTCTCGCTGCACTGGACCAGGCCGTTCGCTGGGCGCCTTACTACGCACACACCCATTGGCAGCGTGGCAATCTCCTGTTGCGCATGGGACGAGCTAACGACGCCTTCACCGATCTGCGCAGCGCGGCCACCGCCAATCCGCATTACGCGCCAAACCTGATCGATCTCGCGTGGGGCATCTCACGCAATGATCTAAAAACTACAAAAGCACTGCTCGATATCAACAACGACGACGAGCGTCTTGTCTTGATCCGCTATCTCGCAAGAAAGGGAAAAGGAAAAGAAGTCCGTGAAGAAGTCCATCTACTGACCGATCCTCGCTCCGTCGAAAACATAAACGAGCTGGCCCGGTTGCTTTTCGATGCGAAAGCTTTCAACGAATCATTCGCTCTATTGCATCCTGGCGAAGCATTTCATAAACGATTGCTCTTAAACAGCGATTTCGAAGATCCACTCGTTCTCAACGAATCAGGATTCGATTGGATCATCGCTCCACAAAAGAACCGCCTCGCAATCGATGTCTCTGAAAAGCTGAGCGGCGCAAAAAGTCTGCTGATCAATTTAGACGGCACATGGACTCCCGGAACTCCCTTGCTCTCGCAAACATTCGTCGTCGATCCAAACACGTCTTACCGGCTCTCGTTCGGCGTCAAAACAAAAGATCTCGTAACCGGCGGCCCACCACTGATCGTCATCAACGATGCTACCAACGATCAGTTGTTAGGCAAGTCAGACAACTTCCCAACTGCTACAACTTCCTGGACTAAATTGAACGTTGACTTCACGACCCTGCCAACCACCCAAGCCGCAGTCATTCGCCTCCAGAGAAACAACTGCGACTCGTCTCCATGTCCGATCTTCGGTGCTCTTTGGCTGGATGAGTTCTCAATCGAGCAGACTAAACTCACGTCAAGGAGGTAAGCTCTAGAGCATGGCTGAACAGAGGGCAGCCCCCGCTCCCGAGGGGATCAACATCAGTCGCATGTCCGAACACGATCTGCTGGAGGTCGTGGAGATCGAGGAACAGTCAGGCCTGAGCCGCTGGGGCTGGGCCGCATACTACGCCGAGTTACAGGGCGCGAATCGCGATCTGATGCTTGTAGCGCGACCCGTCGACGCGACGATCGAGTCAGCTCCAATCGCCGGCTACATCGTTGCGCGTGAGACGGCCGGTGAGCTTCACATAAACAACTTCGCCGTTCGTTCCGGTTATCGACGTCGCCGAATCGGCACCGCGCTGCTCCACGGCGTGCTTCAGGAAGCGCGGAATCGCCAGGCAAACGCTGCTTTTTTGGAGGTTCGCAGTGCAAATCTCGCCGCCCAGGCGCTTTATGAAAGGTGCGGTTTTCAGGCCATTGCGCGGCGCGCGAATTATTACGCAGACCCAATCGAAGATGCGGTGGTGATGACTCTGAATCTGGGGTGAATTACCAGCTTGATCTGTCTGACCTGTTGGGCTACCATTTTCCCCGTGCGACACATCCGACAGGGAGGTTCAGGCCTGACCTCCATACCAATCCTGCCCACTTTCATTCGTCTGAAAGGAGACATGCACGAACATGAACATCGCAACTACGGATAGTTTAAAGGAAGAGTTGATAAACCGGGATCCTGAATTCCGACAGTTAGCCCACGAACATCATAAGTACGAAGAACGCCTTAGTGAATTATCAGCTCTTTCCTATCCGAGCGACGAAGAACAGCTGGAGGAGATTACGCTTAAGAAGAAGAAGCTTGCCCTGAAAGATCAGATGTACTCAATGTTGCTGCAATATCAGAAGAGTCAGAGTTTGAGTCACTGAAACTGCGCCGCAGTTTTCTCCGAGGTTAAGAATGGAAGGGGACGTTGAACTAAAAGTTTGCGTCCCCTTCGGCACAAAGAGAAGCCGATAAATTAGGGCACAAAATTCGCAAACTCTTTATGTGCTTTTGTGCGTTTTTGTGGCTAAGAGTAAAGGTGAGAATAGTTAAAGAAAGCATTCCTTATATTGTTGTTCCGTTGCTGTTGGCGGCGGGCGCGGCCCTGCTGGGTTTTTGGTGGGTCGCAGCATTTCTCCTACTGGTGACGCTTTTTATGGCGTTCTTCTTCCGCGATCCGAAACGTGTACCGCCGTCCGATCCTGACGTTGTTGTCTCACCCGCTGACGGAAAAGTCACACGTATTGGTCCTGCTGGCGCCGATTCGACTGTGGTCAGTATTTTTCTTTCACCACTCGACGTCCATATCAATCGTTCGCCCATACCCGGCAAGATCGTCGATGTACTCTACTCGCCCGGAAAGTTTTTAATGGCGACTAACGAGAAGGCGAGTCTTGTAAACGAGCAGAACGCGCTGACGATTCAGGGTGAGAAGATCACCGTCGTCTGCAAACAGATTGCGGGAATACTCGCGCGTCGCATAGTCTGTTGGAAGGCAGAGGGCGACAGTCTCGGCCTGGGCGAGCGCTTTGGAATGATTAAGTTCAGCTCGCGCACCGATGTCCTGCTTCCTGCAAACGTTCGCGTGACCGTTAAAGAAGGTGATCGCGTGCGTGGCGGCACGACTGTCATTGGGAGAATCTCATGAGTCATGCAGAAGAACCGGAACGCCCGAATCCTCCGCGCCGCGGAGTGAAAAAAGGGCTCTATCTCATACCTTCGGCATTCACCGCCGCTAATATCGGCATGGGGTTCTTCTCGGTGATGGAGTCGCTGCGCGGCTTTCAACTGCTTGGTGGCGCGGCTCCTAATTTCGACGCTGCATCCGCTCACTTCGATAACGCTGCCATCGCGATCGGCTTTGCACTCTTGTTCGACATGCTCGACGGCCGCATCGCGCGACTCACCAAGACTACAACTGAGATCGGAATTCAACTCGATTCGATCGCTGATGTTGTTACATTTGGTCTTGCGCCCGCTGTGTTGGCGTACGTGTGGGGTTATGGCGCGACGCTCATCGAGGGCAGCAAGCTGCACCGGTTCGCGTGGTTCCTATCGTTCATGTATCTGATCTGTGGTGCGTTTCGTCTGGCGCGTTTCAACGTGCAGGCTTCGCGCCCTCGTATCCTCGCCGAAGGCACGCCGAAAGTTGATAAGAAATCCTTTGTCGGTTTGCCGATTCCTGTTGCCGGTGGATTGATCGCGGCTCTGGTTCACTTCGCGCCGTGGCCCCTCGTCTACTATGGACCAGACAAGGCGCAGTTGTATTCCGCACTGTTGATGACGCTCGTTGGCTTTCTCAGTATCTTGATGGTCAGTACGTGGAGATTCTCGAGTTTCAAGACGGTCGGGATGCGTGTCCGTAGTATGCGTATCATCATTCTGGTGCTGTCAATTGGCATGCTGATTTTTCTGTTCTCGCAGTACGTCCTCCTCGCGATCGTGGTCGGTTACATCCTCTACGGGTTGCTGTCGCGTATCTTCTGGAGGCGCGGCGAAGCGAAGGCGGAAGCAAAGTTAGAAGCCAAGACAGTCGGCCGATCATAACGCACCGTTCAGAGTTTGAGTTCAGAGTTCAAGCTTTAGCTTGCGGTTTCGGACTTCGGACAGCAAGCTAAAGCTTGAACTCTGAACCGGCTTTCCTTGCGGTTTTCTTTGCGCCTTTGCGTGAGAAACATTCCTCGTTATTCCTCAGCTATCGACAACGAATGACGAGCAGCAGCGCCGCGCTCGGTAAGGTTTTTCAGCGACCGCACAACTGCGGGGTGGATATTTGCTCAGGTTTGCTATTGAAGAGTCATTCATCAGTTTAGACCATAACTCAGGTGAGGAACGTGGACGATGGGCGTCAGAAGTGTTGAAAAATTGATCTCGGCCTATCCGCATTATTGTGGCTTAATGGGAGGGCTAGTTAATTGGCTTTGATGCGGCGTCGGAGGGGCGGGCGAAGGCGAGGAGGCCGTGTTCGGTGGTGAGGATTACGGCGTCGCCGACGATGATGGGGGAGGCTGAGCTTGTTAGTTCTTCACCGGCAACAAGTGTGTTGACTTGCTTGCCATCCTTCAATCCCAGCACGACGCCTTCGGAGCTAGATAGGGGTGTGAAGAGGGCGGTTTCCTGGACCGCGAGCGGTTGGGCGGAGATGCGGCCGGGGAGGAGTTTTTTCCAGAGCATCTTGCCTTTGTGATTTAACAAGTAGGCGAAGTTGTCCAAAGAGGCGGCTAGGAGGGACTCGCCCGCGAGTACGACGGATTCAACACCAGCGCCCGTTCGCTTCTGCCATTTCATCTTGCCTTTATCAGCACTCAGTGCGTAGACGTAATTGTCGCCGGAACCAAGGAAGACAGTGTCGTCATTGACAGCTACTGGTCCATGTATCGCGCCCTTCGTTCGGTAGCGCCAGAGCAGACGACCGGTGGCTTCGTCGAGCGCGAGTAAAGTACCGTCTTCGCTGCCGATATAAACCCGACCACCTTTAACGACAGGCTGCCCGCTGAACACGAGCTCAAAGGGTATGGACCACAAGACACCACCAGTTCGTTTATCAAAGGCGTAGGCTCTGCCGTCACTACCGCCCGCAAATATTTTTCCACCACTCAAAGTGAGCGCACCGCGAAGTGGTCGCACGAGCGGAGTCATCCACTGCGTCACACCGCCTTCACGACCGAGTGCACGTAAAGCGCCCGCTGGTTTCTGCGTCTCGTTGGGTTGGACTTTAGTTTCAGACGCGACGTAGATTGCAGCCTCATCGGCAACCGGTGATGCCGACAGCTCGCCGCCCACTTCTGTACGCCAGTAAAGCTGACCATCTTTTGCTTTCAAGGCGACGATCGTGCCACCCGCGAGTGGCAAATAGACACGCTCATTGTCGAAAGCAGGCGTGAGATTCAGCGTGACCGGCGACTCGTATCGCCAGCGAACCGTCAACGGTTGCGACAAAAGCGCGTCGCTGCTCGCGAAACTCACGATGAGGAAAAATGTCAGAATTTGAGCCAACATTTGCTCGACCATTTACTCCGTTTTCAATCCGTGTAATCAGTGGCTATAATCGCTCACTCTTTCCAAACGCATGACCACCCAGAATCATGAAACCGTAATAATACTTGACTTCGGATCGCAGTACACACAACTCATCGCGCGGCGCGTCAGAGAAGCGGGCGTTTACTGCGAGATTCTTCCTTTCAACACGCCCATCGCTACTATTAACGCGAAATCGCCGCGGGGGTTGATTTTTTCCGGCGGGCCTTCGTCCGTCTACGACAACAGCGCCCCCAAGCCACATCCGCAACTGCTCGAATCCGTCGACTGTCCAACGCTCGGGATCTGCTACGGGTTCCAGGTATTCGCGCGCGAGCTGGGCGGCGACGTGGCCGCGTCTCCGAACCGCGAGTTTGGCTACGCACGCTTGAAAGTTCTCGACGTCACGAGTCGTTTGTTTCAGGGGTTGCCGCCGGAGCTCGATGTTTGGATGAGTCATGGCGATCACGTCACTGAAGTGCCACCGGGCTTTCAGGTAACAGCACTGACTGACGACGCACTGAACGCGATGGAAGATCAGTCGCGCGGCATCTATGGTGTCCAATTCCACCCGGAGGTTGCACACACGCCTCTCGGTGCGCAGGTGCTGCGAAACTTCTTGTTTTCCGTTTGTGGATGTCGCGGTGATTGGTCGCCCGAGGCGGTTATCGAAGATCAAGTCGCGCGCGTTCGCAGTCGACTCGGCGATGACGGACGCGTTGTCTCAGGATTGTCAGGCGGAGTGGATTCCACTGTCGCTGCCGCACTTGTTCATCGAGCGGTTGGCGATCGTCAGACTTGTATCTTCGTCGACAATGGTCTGTTGCGTGAAGGTGAGTTTCAATCAACACTCGCGCTGCTGCAGCAGAGCATGAAGCTCAACATCAACGGGGTTCGTGCGGGCGATCGGTTTCTCGAAGCACTGAAAGGCATCACCGATCCGGAAGACAAGCGGAAGCGCATCGGGAAAGTGTTCATCGATGTGTTTGAAGAAGAAGCAAGTCGTATCGGTGACGTCGGTTATCTCGTGCAAGGCACGCTCTATCCCGATGTCATTGAGTCCGTATCGGTGCGTGGTCCATCAGCGGTGATCAAGAGTCATCACAACGTCGGTGGACTGCCTGAAAAGATGAATCTCAAACTGATCGAGCCACTACGGGAGCTTTTCAAAGACGAGGTGCGTTTGATCGGAAGAGAGCTCGGAGTTCCGGAAGAGATCCTTGGGCGCCATCCATTCCCGGGTCCTGGTTTGGCTGTGCGCATTCTTGGTGACATCACGGAGGAAAAGATCCGCCTCGTCCAAGCCGCGGATCGAATACTCGATGAAGAGCTGCGCCTCGCTGAGTTGTACAACTCGGTGTGGCAGGCTTTTCCAGTACTGCTGCCCGTCTCGTCAGTCGGTGTGATGGGAGACGAGCGAACATACGAGCGCTGTGTCGCGATTCGCGCGGTCACGAGTGTCGACGGCATGACTGCCGACTGGGCACGACTGCCGCACGATCTTTTGGCGCGCGTTTCGGCGCGGATCGTTTCCGAGATCCGTGGGATCAATCGCGTTGTTTACGATATCAGTTCCAAACCACCATCAACTATTGAATGGGAATAAAGGCCATCCACAGATTACACAGATCTGTGTAATCTGTGGATGAGTTCCATAAAAATGCAGGACCGCCAATTCGTACACCTCCATCTTCATACTGACTACAGCCTTCTCGACGGCGCCATACAAATTAAACCGCTCTCCAAACGTGTTGAAGAATTGAAGATGCCCGCGTGCGCCATGACCGATCACGGCAACATGTACGGCGCAATCTCTTTCTACAACGCGATGAAGGGTCGTGGGATCAAGCCCATCATCGGTTGCGAGACTTACATCACGCGCGGCAGCCGCAAAGAGAAAGCCGCGAGCGCGCCCGGTGAGAAGGCAAACCATCATTTGATCCTTTTGGCCCAGAACTACGAGGGTTACCAGAACCTTGTGCGCCTAACTTCGAAAGCCTACACCGAGGGCTTCTACTACAAACCACGCATCGACAAAGAGCTACTTGCTGAACATAGTAAAGGACTGATTGCGCTATCGGCATGCATGTCGGGCGTGCCCTCGGCATATCTGGCCCAGGAGAAATGTGAGGAAGCTGCGAAGGCCGCGATCGAGTTTGAAGAGATCCTCGGGAAGGGGAACTACTTCCTCGAAATCCAGGAGCACGGCCTCGAACCACAGCAGCGCATTCGCAAGAACCTCGTCGAGCTCTCAAAGCGAACGGGCGTGCCGCTCGTCGCCACTAACGACGCCCACTACCTGATGCCCGACGATGCGCGCGCGCACGACGTGCTGCTGTGCATCGGCTCCGGCAAGACGGTTAACGATTCCAATCGCCTGCGCTACAACAGCCCGTACTTTTACGTCCGCTCTCAGGACGAGATGTGGAACATCTTCGGGAACGAGCTGCCGGAAGCGCTGACGCGCACAGTTGAGATCGCCGAGCGCTGCGAGCTGAAACTGCCTGAGCACGTAAACTACCTGCCGCAGTATCCGATCCCGCAGTCGGAAAAAGGTCTCTCGGCCGATGATTATTTTGAGAAGGTCGTCCGCGACGGCTTCGAACGACGGCGACAGCAGGTATGGGACGCGCAGGCTGCGCGCGGGGAGCTGAAACAGCCGTTCACCGATTATCAGACACGATTGACGAGCGAGATCCAGATGATCAAGCAGATGGGTTTCGCCGGCTACTTCCTCATCGTCTGGGACTTCGTTCGCTACGCCAAAGAGCACTCGATTCCGGTCGGTCCGGGTCGCGGCTCGGCAGCCGGCTCCCTGGTCGCCTATTGCCTCGAGATCACTGACGTCGATCCGCTCCAGTATGACCTGCTGTTCGAGCGCTTTCTAAACCCCGGGCGCGTGACGATGCCTGACATCGATATCGACTTCTGCGTCCGCGGTCGAGGCGATGTCATCAACCACGTCGCCGATCTTTACGGCCGCGACTCGGTCTGCCAGATCATCACGTTCGGAACGCTCGCCTCGAAGGCCGCGATCAAGGACGTGGGCCGGGCGCTCGAGGTGCCTTACGCGGAGGTCGAGAAGATTGCGAAGATGATTCCGCCTCCGGTTCGCGGCCGGAACGTCAGCCTGAGCCAGGCACTTGAACAAGTACCTGAGCTCCGGCGCGAGATGGATACGAACCCGACGGTTAAAGAGATACTTGAGATCGCACAGCGTCTGGAAGGCTGCGCTCGCCACTCCTCGGTACACGCCGCCGGAGTCGTTATCTCGCCGCTGCCGCTTCAGGAATTGATCCCGGTCGCCGTCTCCGGGAAGGAAGAGTTGACCACGCAATATGTCATGTCGGACCTGGAAAAAACCGGCATGCTTAAGATGGATTTTTTAGCGCTTACCGCTTTAACCGTTATAAATGACTGCTTAATCACGATTAAACAGCAGTTTGGTAAAGAGATTAAGTGGGCGGATTTAGCGCTTAACGATGCTAAAGCTCTTGCTGTATTCGCTGAAGGAAGGACTGAAGCGGTCTTCCAGTTTGAGTCTTCGGGGATGCAGGAGATCTGCCGGAAGTTGAAGCCTAAGGGTCTTGAAGATCTCGCCGCCTTGAACGCTCTTTATCGTCCGGGACCACTGGATGGCGGCATGGTCGATGAGTTCATCCAGCGCCACCACGGCAAGAAAGCCGTGCGTTACCTGGTGCCTGAGATGAAGGAGATCCTGAATAACACCTACGGCATCATCGTCTATCAGGAGCAGATAATGCAGCTCGCGCAGAAGCTTGCCGGCTATACACTTAGCGAAGCAGACCTCATGCGTCGCGCGATGGGCAAGAAGAAGCGCGAGGAGATGGCCGTTCACGAAGAGAAGTTCATCAAAGGCGCCGTCGAGCGTGGTATCAAGCAGGAAAAAGCGGAGAAGATCTTCTCGTTGATGGCCCAGTTTTCAGACTACGGATTCAACCGCAGCCATAGCGTCGCGTACGCTTATCTTGCTTTCCAAACTGCTTACCTGAAAGCGCATTACCCGGAACACTTCTACGCCGCCGTGCTTTCGAGCGAGGCCCAGGACGCTGCTAAAGTGTTTAAGTACTCGAAGGAGTTAAGGGCCCAAAAGATCGCCCTCCTGCCGCCGGACGTTAATGAAAGCAATTCCGGCTTTACTCCCTTAAGCGGCGCCATTCGCTACGGGCTTACGGCGATTAAGGGCCTCGGCCATTCCATTGTTAAAGCGATTTGTGAAGCGCGTGAGAGTGGGCCGTTCCGGTCGTTTTTCGACTTCGCCGAGAGGGTTGAGTCGTCCACTTTGAATAAGCGAGTGTTTGAAAGCCTGGTCAGCGCGGGCGCCTTCGACTCGCTCAAGGATGGTCGTCCCATCGAGGCTTGGCGCGGCGGACTGTTCAACTCGACCGACGCCGCACTGTCTCACGCACAACGCGCGAAGCGCGAGAGACTGCTCGGGCAGAATGGTCTCTTCGGCGACATGCCGCAGGAGATCGATTACGCGAATGAGTTGTCGCCCACTGTTAAGGGCTGGACTTTAATTGAAATGTTAGCTGCTGAAAAAGCGGCGCTCGGCTTCTACATTTCGGGTCACCCTCTCGAACGTTATCTCGAAACGCTGCAAAGAGTGAAGGCGGTCAAGTCGTCTGAATTGGCCGAGCTCACGACCGGCATTCGCGTGACGAGTGGCGGGATTATAGGCGACGTGCAGATCCGTACTACGAAGAAGGGTGACAAGTTTGCGCTCTTCCGTCTGGAAGACGAAGCCGGCGGTACGAAGTGTGTGTTGTGGCCGGAAGGCTATCGCAAACATTTTGCCCTCGCGCAGAATGAGTTGCCGGCGCTCGTGATCGGCAAGCTGGAGTTGAGCGAAGACAATCCACCGACGATCATCGTGGACCAGATACAGAGTCTCGATGCGGCCGAAAGGAGCAACGAGTTTCTCGTGCTGCGCACGCCGCAACACGACGACTTCACTGGTTTGTGCGACTCGATTCTGACGTTGATCAACCTGAATCCGGGCGACTGTGAAGTCGCTTTCGAAACTTTGATCGGCGACGGCACGCTGGTGCGAATAAGACCTAACGACGCACTGCGCGTGAAACGCAGTGGCGAATTGGAGAAAGCTCTGAAAGAATTAGGCTGTGCGGTGACCGTTGAAACGAGCCGCAAAGAAGCACAAAAGACGAATGGCCAAAGATAAAAAAGAGAAAGACTCCCCCGAGCCTGCGAAACCAGACGAGCAGCGAACGGCTTTTGAGCGCGTGCAGCTCGCCCGTCACTCCGATCGACCGTACACACTCGATCTCATCGAGCGTTTGTTTGAAGACTTTGTCGAGCTTCATGGCGACAAGCGATTCGGGGAAGATCCGGCGATCGTGTGCGGGCTCGCGCGGTTTCACGGCCTGCCTGTGATCGTTGTCGGTCATCAGAAGGGCCGCGACACGAAGCAGCGCAGTTATCGAAATTTCGGCATGCCTAAACCTGAGGGCTATCGAAAGGCGTTGCGCGTGATGAAGCTCGGTGAGAAGTTTGGGCGGCCGATCTTCACCTTCATCGACACTCCCGGCGCTTATCCCGGAATCGACGCTGAGGAACGCGGACAAGCCGAAGCGATCGCGTTCAACCTGCGTGAGATGGCAAAGATCAAGGTGCCGATTATCGTGACTGTGATCGGTGAAGGTGGATCGGGAGGAGCACTCGCGATCGGTATCGGCGACCAGGTGCTGATGCTCGAAAACTCTATTTACTCGGTGATCAGTCCCGAAGGTTGTGCGGCGATTCTCTGGAAAGACTCGTCGCGGGCGGACCAGGCGGCGGAAGGTCTGCGACTCACTGCGCAACACCTTCAGGAAGAGGGAATTGTCGACAAGATCATTCCTGAGCCGGAGGGCGGCGCACACAACGACTACGATCAAACTGCTCGCTACCTCGATTCAGCCCTCAGTGAACGTCTTGCGGAAGCCGCCAGTTGTTCGCAAGAGGATCGACTCAAGCGTCGTTACAAGAAACTCCGCGGCTTTGGCAGATGGGGCACGATGTAGTTTGAGGATACAACTGTAGGGGCGGCCCTCCGTGGCCGCCCGTTCTTTTCATAAAAAACTAATCTTCAAGACGAAATACTCAAACTCAAACAAGAGCAAGGCAAAAGTATTTTAACGGGTGGTGTAGATATTCCTTCACAACTGATCGAGCTTGGTCTGGTTGATGAATATCATTTTGTGATTCAGCCAATAGTTGTGGGAGAGGGAAGACGGTTGTTAGACGGAACTAGCCTACCGGAGAGATTACAACTGAAACTGGTTGAGTCAAAGACTTTTGAATCAGGAGTGGTTGCGCTTCGTTACTCGAATAGTGACAGACGTTCACAACGCGCATCTCGCCGAGTTGCGCGCTGTCGTTCACCCGAATCAGATTGTGCTTAGAACGGGATATCGTCGTCTGACAGATCTCCCGGTGCTTCCGCAGGTCCGCCACCACCACCGCCGCTGGCGCCCGCCGAGGCCGCGCGTTCGTATGTGCCGCCGCCTTCATCGCCGCCACGCGAGCCGATGAAGTGCATGTCAGTCGCAAACACTTCGAGCGAGTGGCGTGGTTTGCCATCGCGATCGATGTACTCTTCCACGCGCAGTCGACCCTCGATGTAAACCTGTTTACCTTTTTGCAGATACTGTGAGGCAGTTTCCGCCAGGCGGTTCCAGAGCGTGATGCGGAACCACGTCGTGTGGTCCTGCATCTCGCCATTACGATCTTTGCGGCGTTCGTTGGTCGCCATGCTGAAGCTGCATACGGGAGTGCCCTGGGCGGTATAGCGCAGCTCGGGATCGCGACCGAGATTTCCCACGAGAATTATTTTATTGAAGGACATGAGGAGCCTTTCTTTCTTTTCTGGGTTTACTGACCGCCGCGATACTACAAGCGAAAAACTGAAGAATCAAGCGATCCCAAATTTCAGCGCGATAAATCTACAGAACCGAGCGCGGTAGCGCCGGGTAAACTGCAAGAGACACTTCAGAAGACTGACTTTGACCCGGCGCTACCGCGCTCGGTTCTGTGCCTTTTTGTGGCGGCTTTCTTGAAAATGTCGCTATCGCGTTCTCTAAATGATTTCTGGTAGACTGTCGTCACATTAAACGGTGCAAAGCATGAAGCCGCGAGTGTACATCGAGACGCATGGCTGCCAGATGAATGTAGCTGATTCTGAGCGCGCAGCCACGGGTCTCCGTGCCAGTGGATACGATCTCTGCGACTCGGTAGACGACGCAGACGTTGTTCTACTGAACACGTGCTCCGTGCGCGAAAAAGCAGAGCACAAAGTCTACACTCGTATTGGTGAGCTGCGTGCCGAGCGACCGCGCGATCTTCTCGTAGGAGTGATGGGTTGTGTGGCCCAACTCAAAGGCGACGCGGTTTTTGAACATGGTTCGTCAGTCAACATGGTGATCGGAACACGCGCCACTGATCGCATTCCAACACTGATCGAGCGCGCGCGCGACGGTGAGAAGAAAGTTTTGGATCTCGGCGAGCGTGACGCAGACGACTCGTGGGACGTTTCTCCAGTCGAGCGACACTCACCCCACGTCGCTTTCATTCCAATCATTGAAGGCTGCAACAAGTTCTGCTCGTTCTGCATCGTGCCATACTCCCGCGGACGAGAGCGCAGCCGCCCTGCATCTGAAATTGTCGCCGAAACGAAGAGACTTCAGGCGCTTGGTTACAAAGAGATCCATCTGATCGGGCAGAACGTGAACAGCTATCGTCCGCGTGTCGAAGATGGACTGGAAGGATTCGCCGGCGCGACGCCGTTCTGTCGTCTATTGAGAGCAGTTGCCGCGACAGGCTTGCCGCGCATCAAGTTTACAACTTCATTCCCACGCGACTTCCACCCGGACATTGTTTCTGCAATCGAAGAAAACCCGAACCTCTGCGACTGGGTTCACTTGCCGGTGCAATCGGGCAGCGATCGCATTCTCAAGCTGATGCGTCGCGGTCATAAACGAAGTGACTACCTCGCACGAATCGAGCGTATAAAGAGATCGAGCAGGCGACTCGCGTTGACGAGCGACATCATCGTTGGTTTTCCGGGCGAGACGGACGAGGATTTTCAACAGACCGTCGAGCTGGTGAGAGAGTGTGACTACGACAGTCTGTACATCTTCAAGTATTCAAAGCGCGCGGGAACTCCGGCGGCGGAGTTTCATGATAACGTTCCCGAGACTGTAAAGACGGTGCGCTTCCTTGAGCTTGAAAAGGTGCACCGCGCGGCGCAGGAGAAGATTTACCGATCGCATGTTGGCCGCACGCTGAGTGTGCTTGCTGAAAAGCAGAGCTCGCGGTCTGAAAACGATCTCAGCGGGCATTCAACTTGCCACAAAGTCGTAAACTTCGAAGGCGATAGCAGTCTCGAAGGCGAGATCGTCGACGTGTTGGTGACAGCAGCAAAGACAAATAGTTTGTATGGTAATTTGGTACAGGTTCAGCGGTAAGGGTTAGGGGTACCTGCATATGGAAATCGAGGTCAAGATCCGAGCGTTAATGATGGATCCCAATAGCGGGACTCCAATTATTATTTTGAAAGACGTTCAAAGTGATACGATGCTGCCGATTTGGGTGGGTGCATATGAAGCGAATGCAATCGCACTGGAGATCGAAAAGCATGCGCCGCCGCGTCCTATGACACACGATCTCCTGCGCAACCTGATCGTCGAGCTGGGTGTGCGTGTCGAGCGAGTTGTGGTTACGAGCTTGCGTGATAACACGTTCTTCGCTGTGATCGAAATGCGAAACAGTGACGGAGAGCGTCTGGTGCTCGATTCGAGACCGTCCGACGCGATTGCCCTCGCATTGCGAGCTGACTGTCCGATCTTCGTCGACATGGAAGTGATCAAAGCTTCGCACAACACGCTCTCGACCGAAGACAGCGAAGAGCCCGAGATGAGTGCGAGTGAAGAAGAATGGCCTGACGTTATCGGCGAGGCCGGTGATCTGCCGATGTAGTCTCTGCGTTTGCGTTTAGAGTTCAACCTTTAGGTTGTTGCTTTACAAGACCAAGCTAAAGCTTGAACTCTAAACTGCGCAGAGAAGGGGTTAGTTTATGGAGATTTGTTTGCCACTGTGCAGCGAATGGTAATAGCCATCGCCAACCAGAAAGGTGGGGTAGGAAAGACCACTACCGCCATCAATCTAGCCGCCGCTTTCGCCCGCAAGGGAAAACGTGTCCTCCTTCTCGACCTCGATCCACAAGCCAACAGCTCAATCTCATTTCTCGATCCACGATCGGTCGAACGCTCGATCTACGAGCTGATGATGGACGGCCAGGCGCCCGTGGAAGATTCCGTATACCAGACTCCGGTTGAGAACCTGCACGTCGTTCCGGCAAAAATCAATCTCGCGAAACTTGAATCCAAACTCGTCGGTGATTTTGACGCTCCGTTCCGTCTCAAAGATCGTCTGGAACCGTTCCGGCAACACTACGATGTCATCGTTATCGACACGCCACCAACGCTCGGATTAATCACCGTCAACGCGCTCGTCGCGGCTTCACACGTTTTGATTCCGATCCAGTCGTCATACTTCGCACTCGAAGGCACAGACGATCTGTTGGAAACGATCGAGAAAGTCAAAGCGCGTCCTAATCCGAACCTCGAATTGCTCGGCGTGCTCGTGACCTTGCACGACAAGCGCACGACGCTCGCGCGCGAAGTTTACGAACAGATCAAATCGGTGTTTGGTCCAAAACTTTTCGATACCGTTATTACCAAGAGTGTCAGACTCGAAGAGTCGCCCGCCTACAAGGAATCGATCTTTAGCTTTGCTCCGAACTCATCCGGAGCAATCGAATACGGAAAACTTTGTGAAGAGGTAATTAGCCGTGTCTAAGAGGGGATTGCCAACCGGCCTCCAGATGCGCCACGACGCGCATTACGTCGAAGAACTGTCACAACACCGGCCGCAGCAGATCGGCAGGATGATTGCCGTGGACAAGCTGGATCCAAACCCGGAACAGCCGCGCACGGAATTCGGCGATCTTACCGAGCTCACCGCGTCGATTGCCGAGAAGGGTGTGCTCGAACCGCTGCTCGTCAAACCGAATCGACTTACGGGACGCTGGATGATCATCGCCGGCGAGCGTCGCTGGCGGTCCGCGCAAAAAGCGGGGCTGAAGGAAGTGCCGTGTGTCGAGATGGAAGTTGACGAAGGCACGGTCGCGGAGATTGCGCTGATTGAAAACATGCAGCGCAAGGATCTGACGGTTTGGGAAGAAGCGGATGGACTGCTGGCGCTGTGTGAGCGTTTTGGTTACACGCACGATGATGTGGCGCGCAAGGTCGGTAAGAGCAGGACCACGGTGAGTGAGGCGCTGGCGATTGCGCGTATTCCTGACGACGTGCGCGAAGTGTGTCGCTCTGCTGATATCAATGCGAAGTCGTCGTTACTTCAGATCGTGCGCCAGCCTGACGACGACTCGATGCGGCACCTTGCGAAAGAGATTGCGACGCGCGGCTTGAATCGTAATGATGCGAGGGAAGTGCGACGCCAGGAGATGGGGCCGCGCGTAGTGCCTGACAACAAGCCTTATGTGTTTAAGTACGCTTCACCTGAGAAGGATTTCAATATTGAAGTGAAGTTCCGCGCGTCGCAGGTGAGTGACGCGGAGGTCGCGCTGATCCTCAGGGCCGTGGCTGACGAGATAGACGAAGTACAGGATGGACAGGATCTTTCATGATTACAAGAAAAAGAATCTTGTTCATCTTGAAAAATCTTGTACATCCTGTCTCTAACTGGCCTGTCTCTTCTTCTCAGCCGCCGCTCTTTTCTGCAACGACTTCGCCCAACGCTCAAACGTCGGTTGCAGCGGCTTGAACAGTTTCGCTCTGAAACTGTGCTTCTTCTCGTTCCACGCCTTCAACTGCTTTTCAGTGTACGCACGCACCGCAGGCTCGAGTTGAGTCTTCTTGAGCGAGTGCTTCAGCGTGAGGTGGTAGTGCTGCCCCACCAGTGAAAACACGAGCGCGACGAGATTGCTCTTGAACGACATCCGCGGTATGACACGCTTGTGAAACGGCTTGTCCGGCTGTAACAGGACATTGATTGCGAGCTCAAGCCAGGCGCCCTTGGGGCCCTGACGCGGATGATACAGCCCCGGCAGCTCGGTCGCTTGAAACGCGACTTTGACGCGCGGATCCGTAATAAAAGGCACAAGTCGGATTCGCTCAATGCCGCGCGTGTGTTCACGCGGCAGGCTGTCAAAAGCGCTTTCAATCTGCTCCAGTGCGCCTTTGGGCAGCGAACCCTCGTATTGGTTTTCTATACGTATAGCCATGCGAAATGAGTCACTTTAGGGGAAGGAAGTGAAGACGGTCAAGTGAGGGACGGTTCAGGGTAAAATTCAGAGTTCAGCCTTTAGCTGTTGTGTCGGGAACGAGCAAGCTAAAGCTTGAACTCTAAACTTGAGTATCTTCACAGCGCCGACGCTCGCGCTACTCACGAGCGCCGCATATTTTCTGTCAGCGGAGATCAAACCGGGCGACGTGATGGTGATACGTTACGAAGGTTCAAAAGGCGGACCAGGCACTTTGTAAAGTTTATTCTTTTAAGATAATAATAAGCACGATTCATCAACCGTCGACCGCCAGTGTGGTAAAAGTTTACGCCTATGGAAATGGCCCAACTGGAATACTTCTCGCGAGTAGTGCAGGAAAAGAGCTTTTCCAAAGCTGCCGATAAGGTCTTTCGTACGCAGCCGGCAGTGAGTATCGCGATTCGACGTCTCGAAGAAGAAATCGGTTTGCCGCTGCTCGACAGAACCCAAAAAACTCCTGTGCTCACAGAGGCGGGCCAGGTGGTCTACGACTACGCGCAGCGCATTCTCGGGCTGCGAGATCAGGTGGGGCAGGCGATTGCCGAGATGCAAAGTCTGAAAAGGGGATTGATACGTGTGGGCGCGAATGAGAGCACGTCACTTTACCTGTTGCCGGAGCTCATTCTGGAATTTCGCGAACGGCATCCGGAGGTTAAGGTTGAGATCTCTCGTCTCGTCTCGAGCCGTTTGCCGCGTGAGGTGTCCGAACGGAACATTGATTTTGCGTTGATGGCGTCAGAGCCTGCCGATCGCGATCTTGAAGCGTTCCCTTTGTTGAAGGATGAGCTGGTCCTGATCATGAGTCCGAAGCATCCTCTGGCTGGACGTCCTTCAGTAAAGATTAAGGACCTTGGGAACGAGCCGTTTGTCGCTCACAATGTGAAGTCAGGCTCTCGCGTAAAAGTGATCGAAGCTTTTGCTCGCCAACACACGCCGCTTAACATCACACTCGAGCTTGCGACGATCGAGACGATTAAGCGTTTTGTCCAAAAACGCGTCGGCCTCGCGTTCGTGCCGCGCATGTGTGTGCGTGAGGAGCTCGAACGTGGAGTTTTAGTATCGGTTCCGGTGAGAGGCCTGACACACACGCGCACGCTCTGGGCCGCCCACCGCCGTGGCTCCAGCTTCTCACCCGCCGCTGCCGCCTTCCTCGACGTTCTCCGCCAGCACGCTGAAGGTGGCGCCTGACTTAATCTGCCGTGCCTGTTTGCGCTAAGATGTCTCTGCTCAGTCTCAGGATTAACGGCAGTATCGTGAACAGCTTTTTACAAAGAAAGACACCCTGCGCCGCGCTCGTTTCGGTTTTCCTCATTCACTGTTTATTCATAACTTCATTCTCACAATCACCGCAGAGAGAAAAGCCCAAGCTCAAAGACTTTGGCGCGAGCCTCAAGAAACTTAAATGGGACCCAGAGAAAAACGAAACGGTGATCAGTCAGCAGGCGAGTCGCGATGATGAAGACGTGATTACAATCGAAACCTCGCTGGTAACGTCTGACGTGCTGGTTACCGATAAGCAAGGCCGGCCAGTACGCGATCTCAAAGCAACTGATTTTGCAGTCAGGGAGGATGGCGTTCCGCAGCAGATTGGTCACTTTGTGCTGGGAGACAACGTCAACTTGTCGCGTTCGATTGTGCTGATCATCGATTACAGTCGCAGCCAGTTTCCATATATCTCCGACAGCATCGCCGCCGCCGGTGTTTTAGTGGACCAGCTTGGGCCAAACGACCGGATGGCGATCGTTACTGACGACGTCGATCTACTCGTGGATTTCACTAGCGATAAGCGAGAGCTTAAGAAGGGTTTGGATTCGCTGCTTGAGAGAAACCGAGGGGCTAAAGGCTTCCTCGGAGTTGGCGATAAACGGCCGCGGTTCGGCCGCAGTGCGCAATTCAGCGCGTTGATGGCGACGTTGAACGAGGTCTTTGACAGCGAAGATCAAAATCCTGTCATCGTGTTTCAAACTGACGGAGACGAGCTTGAGTTCCTGCGAAACTCCGTCATCGTTCATGAAGTTCCTTCCGGGTTGCCGCCTGAGCTGCTTCGGGACGTGCAGGAGGAAGTCGAGCAAAAAAGAAGGCTTCAGCGTTCGCTCATGACCGAGTTCAGTCTTGAGGATGTATATCGTGCCGCCGAAAGGTCGCGGGCCACAATTTATTCGATCATCCCGCGAACGCGCCTGCTTGATCTCAGTCAGGACGAACAGATCAAACGGCTGGCGGCTGAAGATTCGAGATCAGTGGCAACCTGGTCGGAAGCGTCGTCTGAGAAAATGAGAAACAGTTTCAAGGTACTTGAGGAGCAACGTCGAAAGAGACTTACTCCTGAAATTCTGCAAGCGCGGATTGACCAGGAGCTTAAGATCCAACGCTCACTCGTCGATCTGGCAAAGCTGTCGGGTGGCTGGGCCGAATTTTTGGAAACGAAATCGCAGACCGCGACTATATACAACCGCATCCTGGCGGATCTGAACCTGCGCTACATCATCGGCTACTACCCCAGCAACAAGAGCCACGATGGAAAGAAGCGACAGATCACCATCGAGGTAAAAGGCCATCCCGAATACATCCTTTCAAGCCGCAAATCCTACTACGCCCCCGGCCGCTAAAATTACCCCAGCTAGCTGGACAGATACCAGAGTTCCTCTTTGGTTGAGCTGAAAAGTTACGTGATGGAGGAGAATTTTAGCGGAGACTCGATCTCCCACTAACTGCAGGAAGGTAATTTAAGCAATTAAGCAACTCTGCATTTGCCCGCAGAAGAAGACTCTCACCCGAGGAGAGCGACATAACTCTTGCGTCTGATAATACATATTATGTTCGGCCGGGCTTTGCCTCATAATCCCACAATCGAAACGATTTATGAGGCAAACGCGATTTCTGCCTCAAAATTAGTTTCGATACCCAACTCATGCACTGACTGAATGACGCAGCAAAGATTATGGCACAGCACCTTGCACAGAGCCTCGTTGATCTGCGCCGTGAGTGTTTTACTTCTGAGTCGTTGACCAAACTTCGATTTGATCATGTGGAATGTGGTTTCCACATTGGACCGCTTGTGATAGTGCTGTAGAAACTCCGCACGGTGCAAGCTGTAGAAATGAAACATGCGGGTCCACAGTTCTGATTTCGGCGTGTAGCCCGACTGAGGCACTGAGTTAGTCTTGAACGGAATGTAAGGGATCGCGCCGTGCTGCAACGCCGCTAGCATGTTGTCCGCACCGAGATACCCCTTGTCCGCTGAAATCTCCTTCATCTTGAAGCCGCTCTCTGCCGTGCGGTCCACCAAGCCCTTGAAAAACGGATAGTCATGCGCGTATCCATCCGTCACCTGCACCGATGTCACGATGTTCGTTTTGACGCCGCACATTAAATGCAATTTGAGCCACACGCGCCGATCTTCTTCTTTGCCATACTTGACATCAAACCACCGCATAAACTGACCTGTGCTGAACCCGCTCGCGTCAACGGCAAAGTCTGATTCGACCGGGATGAGTGGCGCAGCACTCAGCGAGATCAATTCCTTGAGATACGGTGTCAACGCTTCCGATTCGAGGTATCGAAACACAGTGTTGTAATGCGGCAAGCGCGACAAGTAGCCCCGCGCTTTCGCTTCGCGTAGATCGGTTGAAAAGCGGCGACCGGAAACGGTGCTGTAGACCTTGTAGGTTGACGAAAAGATCATGTCACTCAATGACAGTTGCGGTCTGCCTCTGCCTTTGCGTTTTATGGACTCAGGAACGTTTCTGCAAAGCTCGTAGAGTAACGCTTGCAGCTCTGACTTCTCTTTCGTCTGAGCGGCATTGTACGCGGGCCAATTCTGTGTGTAGGTCTTGCGCGTGACCTTCACCGTCTCAGTGACAATCGTGCGCCCGTCCGGCGTCGTCTCCCGCATCATCACGTATTCGACCGCAAAGATGTGTTTGCAGCGAGCGTTGCGGAATTCGTAATCGGGGCATGTGCAACGCGGAGATTGCGGATCGGGGCGCACTTCGTATTCGCCGTGGCCCGCTTGGCTGGGGACGATCCACACGTCTCCCTTTTGAGTGAGTTTAGATTTAGCTGCGATCTGGAGTGCTTTGATCTCGCGATCGGAAAGT
>Ga0126311_10000056_pt1 | contig 58028 bp, 66 predicted proteins | sample Plot61_FD_92539 | JGI IMG/M metagenome (GOLD analysis project Ga0126311, IMG submission 92539) | Serpentine soil microbial communities from UC McLaughlin Reserve, CA, USA - Plot61 | ecosystem: Environmental > Terrestrial > Soil > Grasslands | place: USA: UC McLaughlin Reserve, Lake County... | reverse complement strand
GCCCACGCTCCTCTGGCAGTCAAGCGCCTCCACCCCCAAGCCGTGCTCCCGAGACGCGCGTACGCCGGCGACGCCGGCCTCGACCTCCACGCCACGGAGACGCTCACCTTGCAGCCGGGCGCGCGCGCGTCGGTGGGGACCGGCATCGCCGTCGCGATCCCCGAGGGCCAAGGCGGCCTCGTGCTGCCGCGCTCCGGGCTCGCCGCGCGCAGCGGAATCGCGCTGGTGAACGCTCCGGGCCTGATCGACGCCGGCTATCGCGGCGAGGTCCGCGTGCTGCTGCTCAACACCGACCGCGAGGCGCCGTGCGAGATCGCCGTCGGGGACCGCATCGCGCAGCTCGTGCTGGTGCGACTCGAACTGCCGGCGACGATCGAAGTCGACGAGCTGCCGGCAAGCGAACGCGGCGCCGGGGGATTCGGGTCCAGCGGCAGCTGAGCTTGGCGCACACGCGCCAGCTTCACGAACGTCCGCGTCTTTTTCACGACCTCGTCACTCGACTGACGAGCGCGGCTCGCTACCGTGATACGCGAAGCCTGGTCGCAAGGGGGAACGGCTGGGAAGTGCGGCGTCGGGGGACGCCGCGCGGAGGGGAACGCCGGGGCCGGTGCGGTCAGGCGCATCGGCCCCGGTGCACTCCGGCTCACGCGTCGAGCAGCGCACGCAGGCGCAGCGCGTTGCGCGGCGCAAAGACCTCCCAGTCGTTGTTGAAGTACGCGTAGACGTCGACCCGCTCCGACCACGCGCGGATCCGCTCGGCCCATGCCCGCAGCTCCGCCTCGGAGTAGTTGCCGCGCCGACCTCTCCAGCCGTGGTGGAAGCGCACCAGCGTCCAGTCGGTCGTGAGCCAGTGCGCCTGGAACGGGCGCTCGGGTCGGTCGCCGATCACGAGCGCGACGCGGTGCGCCCGCAGCAGCTGTTCGACCTGGGGGACGAACCACGACGGATGGCGGAACTCGAAGCCGTGGCGACCGGGCGGGAGCGTCGCCACACGCTCAAGCGCGGCGGCGAGGCGCGCGTCGTCGCGCTTGAAGTTCTCCGGCAGCTGCCAAATCACGGGGCCGAGCTTCCCGCTCTCCACCAGCGGCGCGATCGAGGCGTAGTAGCGCTCGACGCCGCGCTCCAGGTCGGTCAGCCGCTTCATGTGCGTGAGGTAGCGGCTCGCTTTCGCCGCGAAGACGAAGCCCGGCGGCGTCTGCTCGACCCATCTCGCCGCGGCGCCGGGCCGGGCGAGCCGGTAGAAGGTCGAATTGAGCTCGACGGTGTCGAAGACCGACGCGTAGTGCGCCAACCAGCGCGCACCCGGCGTTCTCGGTGGATAGAACGACTGGGCCCACGACTTGTAGACCCAGCCGGAGCAGCCGATGCGGACGGGGTGCGCCACGCCGGTGACCTACCCGGCGTGACGCACTCGGCCTACACCAACCCGTTCGCCTGCAAGTACTGCTTGGCCACGTCGGCGGGGCTCTGCTTGTCGATATCCACCGCGGCGTTCATCTGCTGCATCGCTCTCGTCGTCAGCGCTCTGCTGACCGCATTCAGCGTCTCCTCGAACGCCTGCCCCTCAGCTCTGAGCACCTTCGTCGAGACGATCGGCGTCACGTTCTGGAAGCCGAAGACGTTCTTCGGATCGTCCAGCACGACGTATCTGCCGCTCTGCAGCTGGCCATCGGTCGTGAAGACGTCGGCCGTGTCGATCTTGCCGTCGTCGAGCGCCTGGTACTGCAGCCCGATCGTCAGCGGCGAGAAGTCGACGTCTCTGATCCCGTAGACGCGCTCCAGGCCGACGAGGCCCGTCTCGCGCTGGCGGAACTCCGGCGGTGCGCCGAGCTTGAGCCCTCTGATCGCCGCGAGGTCGGCGACGCTTGAGAGGTTGTGTTCTCTCGCGTAGTCGGGCGTCACCGCGAGCGCATCGACGTCCGTAAAGGGCGTCAGCGGCAGCAGCGTGAAGCCATGTCTCTCGGCATACGCCTGCCCGGCAGCGAATGCTGCGTCGACGTCCGGGTAGGCCTTCGCGTCGCCCGCGACGGCCGTGTTGAAGATCCCGATGTACTCGGGGTAGAGATCGATCTGCCCGCTGCGGAGCGCCTTGTCGGCGATCTCGGTCGAGCCGATGTTCTGCTTGAGCGCGACCTTGTAGCCCTTCGCCTCAAGCGCCTGCTTGTAGAGCTGGCCAAGCACGAACTGCTCGGTGAAGTTCTTCGTCCCGAGCGTGACGGACGGCTTGCCTTTGCCCGGCTGCGCGGCAGCGGCCTGCGTGCTGCCGCCTCCGCCGCTGCTGTTGTCGTCGTCATCGCCGCAGGCGGCGACCCCAGTTGTCAGCGCAAGCGCGGCGACGAGGGCGAGAATGGTGCGCAACGTACCCTGCTTCACGTTCGTGCGGTCCTTTCTGGATTGGGTTCCCCCAACAGCACCGTCGGTGCGCCGCGTTCCTCCGACCGCAGCGCGCGCGGTGTCACAGCTCGTTGCAAGCCCGCGAACAGCAACTCCGCGAGCAGCGCGAGGACGGCGACGCAGATCGCCGCGCCCAGTACTCCGGGCAGGCGGTACGTCGCCTGGTCGACGATGATGTCTCCAAGGCTGTGGGCCCCGGCGACGGCCGCCAGCGTCGCCGTTGCGATCACGTACACGACGGCAGTCCGGATGCCGGCGAAGATCAGCGGCAGCGCCAGCGGCAGCTCGACCTTCCACAGCACCTCGTGCGGCTTCATGCCCATGCCGCGCGCGGCCTCGACGGCGTCCTGGTCGACGCTCTCGACCGCTACGTAGGCGTTCGTCAGCATGATCGGGAACGCCAGTACGACGAGCGCGACCATCACGTTGACGAAGCCGATCCCGAGCACGGCGACGCCGATCGAGATCAGCGCGAGCGAGGGGAGCGCGCGGCCGACGTTCGAGACGTTGATCGAGACGAACGATCCCCGGTGCACGTGCCCGAGCGTGACCCCGAGCGGGAGCGCCAGCGCGAGCGCGATCCCGACGGCGGCGCCGCTGAGCGCGAGATGGTCGAGCGTGAGCGTCCACAGCAGCGCCGTGTTGTCGGCGATGAAGCGGAACGCGTCAGTGAAGTCGTTCATCGGCTCCGCGCCACCCGGGTCCACGGCGTGAGCACGCGCTGCAGCAGCACGAGCAGTCCGTCGGCGATCAGCGCGAGTGCGACGCACAGCGCGCCGGCGGCGATCAGCTCTGTCTTGAACGTCTGCTGCAAGCCGGCGTAGATCGGCGCGCCGAGGCCCTCGTTCACGACGAACACGGCGACGGTTGCGAGGCTGATGACGGTCACCGTCGCGATCCGCAGGCCGGCGACGATCGCGGGGAGCGCAAGCGGCAGCTCGACGCTCCACAGCAACTGACGCTGCGTCAGGCCCATGCCGCGCGCGGCGTCGCGCACCTCCTCCGGCACGCCTGCCAGGCCGGCAAGCGTGTTGCGGAAGAGGATCAGCAGCGTGTAGGAGACGAGCGCGACCTCAGCCGTCGTGCGCGAAAGGCCGGTGAAGGGGACGAGCAGCTGGAACAGCGCGAGCGACGGGATCGTGTAGAGCAGCCCCGTCACGAGCACGACCGGCGTCGTCAGCCGACCGCGGCGGTGCGCGGCGAGCGCGAGCACGAAGGCGATCGCGAAGCCGAGCACGATCGCGATCGCCGTCAGCTGCAGGTGCTGCATGAGCGCCGGGCGCAGCGTGTCGCCCCAGTGGTCGCTGACCCAGTCCCAGCAGAAGGCGCCGTTGTCGCGCACGCACGTGCTGCCTCTGCCGAAGTCGGGGATGACCGGCTGCGCGGCCGCGAGCGGGAGCGGGCCGGTCATGGAGCGGAGGGATCCGGGGCGGGCGGATGGCGGTCGAGCGCGGCGCTGATCAGCTCGAGCGTGACCTGCCCGAGCGGCTTGCCGTCGCCGTCGACGACCGTGAGCGGCCGGTTGCCGTCGGCCAGCATCAGCGAGGCGGCATCGCGCAGCGAGGTCTGGACGTCGACCGTGCCCGCGGCGTGATCCCCGTTGAGCGGCAGCAGCTCGACGTCCACCAGCCGACTGAGCGCGAGCCGCTTGAGCCCCCGGTCTACGCCCACGAACTGCGCGACGAAGTCGTCGGCCGGGGCGGCGAGCAGCTCGTCGGGCGGCGCGTACTGCGCCAGGACGCCGCCCTCGCGCAGGATCGCGATGCGGTCGCCGAGCTTGATCGCCTCGTCGATGTCGTGCGTGACGAAGACGATCGTCTTCTTGACTCGCTGCTGGAGCTGCAGCAGCTCGTCCTGCAGGCGCGCGCGGGCGATCGGGTCGATCGCGCCAAACGGCTCGTCCATCAGCAGCAGCGGCGGATCGGCCGCGAGCGCTCGCGCAACACCGACGCGCTGGCGCTGCCCGCCCGACAGCTGAGCCGGGTAGCGGTCAGCCAGCTCCGGCGGCAGCTGCACGAGCGCGAGCAGCTCCTGCACGCGCGCCGCGACGCGGTCCTTCTCCCAGCCGAGCAGGCGCGGGACCGTCGCGATGTTGTCGGCGATCGTCAGGTGCGGGAAGAGGCCGATCTGCTGGATCACGTAGCCGATCTCGCGCCGCAGCTCGGGCGGCTTGCGCTCCATCACGCTCGCGCCGTCGAGGAGGATTTTGCCGCTTGTCAGGACGATCATGCGGTTCACGAGCCGCATCGCCGTCGTCTTGCCACAGCCCGACGGGCCGACGAGGACGCAGACCTCCCCGGCCGGCACCGTCAACGTGAGGTCCTCGATCGCCGGGCGGGACGCGCCCGGGTACTGCTTGCTCACGTTGCGCAGCTCCAGCGACGCCGCGCGCGGGTAGGCGGTCGGCCCCTCGGTCTGGGCGGTGTTGTCGCTGTTCACTGAGGCGGCTGGGGAGGGAGATCCCGGTACCAGGGGGAACCTTCGATCCTAGTCTGCCTCCGGACGACCGGCGTCAACCACCGCGACGCGGATCAGATGCCGGCTGCGCGCCGAGCCTCGGCGTGCGCGGCCGCCTCGAGCGCGTCGTCGAGCAGCGCCAGCGGTCCGTCATGGCCCAGCGCACGGGCGATCAGCCAGTCGGCGAGCCACACGTTCTTCGGCAGCAGCGGACCGTGCAAGTAGGTGCCGATCACGTTGCCCCGGCGGATGCCCTCATAGCCGCTCTTACCGTCATTGCCATGACCGCGCAGCACCTTCCCGAGCGGCTGGGCGCCAGGACCCAGGCGTGTACGGCCGCCGTGGTTCTCGAAGCCGGCGAGGATTCGCTGCTCGCCGTCCAGCTCGACCTCGATCGCAACGTTGCCGATCAGCCGCGGACCGTCATTGCGCACGGTTCGCAGGTCGACCAAGCCGACGCCCGGCAACGTCTCGTCGCCCAGCTCGTAGGAGTGCCCGAGCAGCTGGTAGCCGCCGCAGACGGCGAGCATGGAAGCGCCGCGCTCGGCCGCCGCGTGGAGCCCATCGCGCTTGACCTCGGCGAGGTCAAGCGCGCAGAGACGCTGGTCGCGATCCTGGCCGCCGCCGATGTAGAAGAGGTCGGCAGCGTTGGGATCGAGCGGCTCGCCCAGGTTGCTCGCCGTCAGCTCGAAGCCGATCCCGCGCCACTCGCAGCGGCGCTGCAGCAGCAGCAGGTTGCCGCGGTCGGCATAGATGTTCATCAGCTGCGGATAGAGCGCGCAGACGCGCAGCGTGTCAGGCACGGTCAGCCTCGCGGGGCGGCGCGGCCAGCAGCACGACCTCGCTGCCGACGTGCTCGTCCGTCATCTCGATGAAGCGCCGGCCGGCGGCCATGAAGCCGACCGCGACGCCCTCCGCCTCGAGCGTGTCCCCGTCGAGCTTGTCGAGCCGCACGACGTCGCCCTCGGCGGTGCGCGCTCCGTCTGGCGCGACGGTCTGGCGGATCCGCTCGATCGTCGTGGCGTCGGCGCCGGGGCGGACGGCGACCGGGTGGCTCGCATAGACCCAGCCGTCCTGCTCGAGCAGGTCGGGCAGCGGCGGCTCGGTGTGCTCGGCGTCGAAGCCCTCGAACGCGTCGGCGAGCGCGCAGGCGAGCAGGCAGCCGGGACGTAGACGGTCGAGCGCGTTGCGCAGCAGGCCAGTGCGGCCGTCCGGGCCGCCGAGCAGCTGAATCGTCTGCATCGGTGCGAGCACGAGCGCGAAGTCGCGTGGGGCGAGCACAGATGCGAAATTGCGTGCGTCGGCGAGTACGGTCTCGACGGACAGCCCGGCAGCGCGGGCGTGTTCGCCAAGCGCAGAGAGCAGCACGGGATCGACGTCGAGCGCGACGACCTCGTAGCCGGCGCGGGCGAGATCGAGGCTGACACGGCCGCTGCCGGCGCCGAGGTCCAGGATCGGGTCGCCGACCTCGGCCGCCAGCTCGCGCCACAGCGGCAGGTCCTGCGCGTAGCGACCACACTCGAGCTCGTGCCACAGCACGTGGAGCTGCTCGGGCGAGAGCGGCTGAGCCGAGGAGACCGGCGCGTCGGCACGAGGGGCGGGCTCGCTCATCGCCAGTACTCCGGCGCGACGCCGCGGCGCGCAAGCAGATCGCGCAGCGCGAGCAGCGCCGTGTAGGTGGGCAGTGCGTAGAGCGGGCCTGAACCATCCGCGTGCGCCGCGTCAAGTGCATCCGCAAGCTCGGGGACGACGACGAGCCGCTGCCGCTCGACGCCCGCGTACTTGAGCCGCACGGCCAGCTCGCCCGCGCGCGTGCCGGCGCAGACGACCCGTCGCACGCGGCCGGCGAGGAACTCGAAGTCGGCGTCCCACACCCAGGAGATGTCGCGCCCGTCGGCGATGTTGTCGTTCAGCACCGCGAGCAGGTCGATCTCGCCGTTCTCGAGCGCGAGCGTGCGCAGCACCTCATTCGCGCCCGCAGGGTTCTTGATCAGCAGGATCGACAGCGATCGCCCGTCGAGCTCGATCGTCTCGGCGCGGCCGAACGCCGCTTCGACAGCGCCGAGGCCGGCGACGATCTGCTCCAGCGGAACGCCGAGCGTGTGGCAGAGCGCGGCCGCGCCGAGCGCGTTGTAGACGTTGTAGAGGCCGGGCAGGGGGAGGGCGACCGTCGCGCTGTCCCCGCCGATCCGCAGCGTGAAGGACGCGTCGCGCGTCCCGTTGAGCCGCACCTGCTCGGCGAGGACGTCGGGCTCGGGGCGGTGCTGACCGCACTGGGGGCAGCGGTAGCGGCCGAGATGCCCGAGGTAGATCGCCTCGTACTCGTACGCGTGGCCGCATCTGCGGCAGTGCTTCGAGTCGGCCGCGTGCTGCATCTGCGGCAGCGCCATCGCGTCGTCCTCGACGCCGAACGTCGTCACGTGCGCCCGTCCGCGGCCGAGATCGGCGACGAGCGGATCGTCGGCGTTCAGCACGAGCTGCGTCGTCTCCGGGAGGCCCGCGACAACCTCGGCCCAGCGGTCCGCGATCGTCTCCAGCTCGCCGTAGCGGTCGAGCTGGTCGCGGAACAGATTGCTCAGCAGCAGCGCACGTGGCCGCAGCTCCTCGGCGAGCTGGGGGAGCCAGAACTCGTCGATCTCGAACAGGCCGAGCTCGCCGTCGATCCCGTCGGCGCCGCGGGCCGCCTCCAGCAGCGTCGAGGCGATCCCGCCGGCCATGTTCGCGCCGGCGCGGTTGTGCACAAGCTGCGTTCCGCGCCGCTCGAGGATCGCGGCGACCATCGCGGCCGTCGTCGTCTTGCCGTTGGTCGCCGAGATCGCGACGGAGCCCTGCGGCAGCCGGGCGGCAAGCGAGCGGATCGCCTGCGGGTCGAGCCGCATCAACACCTTGCCGGGCAGGGAGGTCCCGCCGCCACGGCCGGCGGCGCGCGCGAGTCCGCCGACCGCGCGGGCGACGGTCAGCTTCGGCCGCAGCGCGCTCACGGGACGATCACCCGCACGGCGGCGGGCAGCGTGCGGACCGTCGCGGGCAGCTCGGCGATCGGGTCGCCGTCGGCGTAGAGCGTGAACGCGCGGTCGGCGGCGATCCGCAGCTCCCGGGCATGGCGCACGTCGACCTCGTCGTTGAGCACGTGCTTGCCGCTGAAGACTCTCGGCAGCCCGCGCAGGAAGCGCCGCTTCGGCACGTCGGAGACCGTCACGACGTCGAACATGCCGTCGTCGAGCGAGGAGTCCGGCGCGAGCACCATCCCGCCGCCGTACTGGCGTCCGTTCGCCGCCGCGACGCTGTAGCCGACGTGCGTCAGTGACTCGCCGTCGAGCTCCAGCTCGAAGCGCGCCGGCTGCCAGCTCGCGAGCGCCCGCAGCGCGCCGTAGAGGTAGGCGGCATCGCCTGGGACACGCGTGTCGTTGGCGATGCGATTCGCGTCGGAGTCGAAGCCGCAGCTGGCGATCCCGACGAACGCTCGCTCGCCGCAGACGCCGAGGTCGATCGCGCGCTCGCGGCCGTTTGCGATCAGTGCTGCCGCGCCAACGGAGTCGCGCGGAATCCCGAGCGTGCGCGCGAAGTCGTTGCCGCGCCCGCCCGGCAGGATCGCCAACAGGCCGCCAGCCGCAGAAGCCGTCTCGCGCAGCCCATCTGCGACGGCGCCGACAAGGCCATCGCCGCCGAGCGCCGCAGCCACCTCGCCGGCCGCACCCGCGGCGCGACCCAGCTCGCGCGCATGGTCGATGTCGCGCGTGTGCTCCAAGCGCACCTGCAGCCCGGCATCGCGCAGCGCCCGCTCGGCGTCAGGAAGTGCCCGCAGCGCACGGCCGCCGCCGGCCGACGGGTTGACGATCAGGACGACGTCGCGCTCCATCCCGGGAACGGTACTGACGGCTGCCGTGGAACCGCCCTGCGTCGCGGTGGCCGGGCCGTCGCGTTTGATGTGCGGGGTCCCGGGCCGACCGATCGTTATGCTTCGCCACCGTGTCCGGACGCCGATCATCGCTTGCGCTGCTCGCCCTGCTCGGCGCGTTCGCGCTCGTCCTGCTGACCGGCTGCGGCAGCTCGGACGACGGCGGGGACACGCAGGCGCAGACGACGACCACAGCTGCGGACAGCGGCCCCTGCAAGGCGGTCGACGCGCCGACGCCGAAGCCCGAGCAGCACCTCAGAAAGCCGACGCTCGTGCTCGATCCCAGCAAGACGTGGGACGTGAGAATGGTGACCAACTGCGGCTCGTTCACGATCCGACTCGACGTCGCGCGAGCGCCGAAGACGGCCGCTTCGTTCGCCTCGCTGACGAAGCAGGGCTTCTACGAGGACCTCACGTTCCACCGCATCGCTCCGGGCTTCGTGGTTCAGGGCGGCGACCCGCAGGGCGCAGGCTCGGGTGGCCCCGGCTACACAGTCGTCGAGAAGCCGCCGAGCGACCTGAAGTACTGGCACGGGGTCGTCGCGATGGCGAAGAACGCGACCGAGCCGGATGGCGCCTCGGGCAGCCAGTTCTTCATCGTCACCGCCCAGGACGCGCAGCTGCCGACGCAGTACGCACTGCTCGGCAGAGTCGTGGAGGGCCTCGAAGTGGCCGACACGATCGCCACGGTGCCCCTCCAGGATCCCAGCTCCACAGACGGTCCGCCGGCCGAGCCGGTCGTGATCGAGTCGGCCAAGCTCAGCTCGCACTGAGCCCCAGCACCGTCTGCGCTCAGAACAGCTCACCCTGCGGGGGCGCGGGCTCCGGCTCGGCCGGAGCAAGGCACTCCGGCCCGTCGTAGCGCGCGTCGTTGACGGCCTTTGAGACCGCACGTGCGTGCGTCTGCTCGTCCGGCAGCGCATGCAGCATCGCGTGCAGCCGCTGCGGCGGCGTGCCAGGGTCCAACCACTCCTCCTCGTCGGCCGGATCGAGGATCACGGGCATGCGCGGATGGATGTGCGCGACGACCGGGTTGGCGGCCGTCGTGACGATCGCGCAGCTGCGCAGCAGCTCGCCGTCCGGATCGCTCGGGTCTCGCCAGGCAGTTCGCAGGCCGGCGAACGCGAACGGCTCACCGCTGCCACGTGTGATGTGAAAGGGCAGACGCGCGCCCCCATCGCGCTGCCACTCGTAGAAACCGTCCGCGATGATCAGGCAGCGTCCGCGCTGGAACGGTCCGCGGTAGGCCGGCTTGTCCGCGACCGTCTCCGCGCGCGCATTGATCATTCTGAAACCGACCTTCGGATCGTCGGCCCACGGCGGCACGAGCCCCCAGCGCAACAGCGCGCCCGTCGGGCCGCCCTCGCGCATCACGACCGACAGGACCTCGTCGCCGGGAGCGACGTTGAAGCGCTGCGCGATCGCGACCGACTCGCCAGCGGGAAGCGCGCACGCAGCTGTGCCGGCGTCGTGGAGGCGAGCGTGTAGCGACCGCACATCGCGCAAGCAGCGGCGCCGTGCGGTCAGCCGCGGCCGGCAGCCGCTTTCGCGCGTGCTTGCCGGCGCCTGCCGAGCAACGCAAGCACGCCGAGCACGGCGACGATGATCAGGAGGCCAAGCAGGATCCCGCCGATCAACGAGATACCGCCGAACGGCAGCGCGACGAGCTCTGCAAGCCCGAGCCCGATCAAGAGCAGGCCGACGACGATCGCGAGAATCAGCGCGTAGCCGCGCAGGCGCAGCAGGACGCTGGAGCCCGGGGGCGGTGCGACGAGTCCCATCAGGCGCAGCATCAGCAGCTGACGATCGCTCGGCGGCGTCTGCCCGAGTCGCGTGACGGCGTCCTTGAGGTCGCCGGCGCGGCGCTCGGCCAGCGCGATCGAGGCGTCGGCCATGCGGCGCAGCTGCATCCGCTCCTGGGGACGAGCTGCCGCGAGCGCTCTTTGGTAATAGGCGCGGGTGGCTCTGCCGTCGTAGCGTTCGGCCGCGCGAGCGCCCAGGATCGCGTACGCGGCGGACTTGAAGCGGGTCTCCGCCTCGAGCTCCTCGTCGCTGCGCGACTCGAGCTGCTCCATCGCGGCCAGACCGCCGCCCTGTACCTGGCGCACCGTGCGCGCCTTCTGCTGCTTCGCCATAGGGCGATGAGTCTAGTTGCTACGGCGCGCCCGCGCCGCCGCCGGCGGAGGGGCCGGGCGCGGTCTGGGAGGAGCCGGCGGCCGACGGCGCGTCAGGGCCCGGCGAACGACCGGGCGGGATCACGTAGATCCGCTGATCCTCGTAGTAGTTGCCGCCGATGTCGGCGCTCGCCGGCGGGCTGCGGTACACGTCGACGTGGCGACCGATGATCGCGCCGCCGGTGTCCTGGGCGGTGAACCAGCCGCCGCCGGCAGTGCGGCGGTACGCGGCGATGTACACCCGTGAGCCCAGCGGGATCAGGTCAGGGTCGACCGCCAGGCTCTTGTAGAAGCTGAGCGGCAGCGACGGCCCGGCGGCGAAGCTCACGCCCGGGAGCGGCACGTAGCGCTTGCCGGTCCCGTTCGACCAGCCGCCGCCGTCGAGCGGAAACGTCAGCCGGTGCGTTCTCGTGAGCCAGTACGCGCCGGCGCGCCAGACCGGGGGGCCGCCCTTCCAGCCGTCGTGGCCAGGGACGCTCGGCTTGCCCTTGTCGGTCACCCAGCCGCCCGAGCCGAGTGCGTCGATGTGGTACTGGCGACCGTCGAGGCCGAGCCCGTCGCCCTCCATCGAGACGCCGAAGGCGGAGTAGAGCCAGTCGATCCGGTGCTTGCCGGACAGGCCGGGCGTTGCGACCTTCCTGCCGACGAACCATGCCTCGGGCACGGGGTAGTACTCCGTGACCGTCACGCCGGGGAGCCAGCGGGATCTCTTGATCGGCTTGGCGCCCACCGCCGCGGGGAGGGCACAGGCGAGCAGGGTGCAGGCGAAGGCTGTGAGAAGGCGGATGCGCGTCACTGAGGGAAGCATCGGTCGCTGGAACACGGACTTGAGCGTCGGGGTTGCGGCACCGCGGGACGATGACACAGCCCGCCCACGCCGGAACGATGTCAGCCGCCGCGGCCGTCGCCGCCGAAGGCGTCCAGGAGCTCGCGCCGCAGCTCCCCGGCGCTGTCCTCGACGAGCCGGTCGGCCCAGTCGAGCTGCGCGGGCGCGCACGCGACGTCGGCGCGTGCCGGCACCAGCGTGCGCCAGGTCGTCACCATCGCGGCCGCCGCGGCGGCCGCGCCCAGCAGCAGCTCCGCCCACACCGGGACGGTCAGCGTCGTGCCGGCGACGCTTGCGAGCGGCGGCGCCAGCAGGAAGCACACGAGCGCGACCGTCAGCTCCCATCCCATCCGCCCGGGCCGCGACCGCGTGCTCGGGCACATGGGCGTGCGCGCCAGCACGCGCCAGCCATCGCGGAGTCTCGCGGGCATGGCATGGTTGCGCACCCATCTACCGTCGCGGGCGAGCGTCGCGGCGCCCTCGTCGAGCACCTGCACCTGCTCGCCGATCGCCTGCTTGAAGACGACTGCCGTGCGGCTGCTGCGGCTGCCGCGTATCAGCAGGACGTCGGCGCCGGCCGCGCGCAGCAGGCGCAGGGTCGCCGTCGCGGTCGGCTCGGCGACGCGCAGCTTCGCTTCGTTGATCTGCGCGAGGTGCTCGCACGACATGACGCACGCGTTGGCGAGCTGCAGGTCGACGAACCAGCGCATCGCGCGCGGCTGCAACTGGCGCCGCGCCTCCCGCTCCGCGCTCTCGCGGCTGCGCAGCGGCACGGCCAGTACGAACGCGTATGCGCAGTCCGCGACGCCGCACGGGACGCCGTCGCGGCGCTTGGCGAACGGAAGCGGGTCGTGGTCGCTGTCGAAGCGCGGCGCGAGGTGGAGCGACATGCGACCGCTCATGTACGTGGCCTGCTCGACGACCTGCTCCAGTCCGCTGCGCTCCCGAGGCGGCGGATCGCCTCCGACCGCCTGGCGGCGGCCTGCGCCGCGCGACCGGCCCCCGGAAGTCCAGCAGCTCGCGACTGTGTCTCGCGCGAGCCGCCTCAACGTCTTGCACATGCTGGGTCTCTCCTCTCCTTCGAACAGTCCCCTTGCGACCTGCCCTGCGACCGTCCCCACGCAGCTGCTTTTCCGGAATGCGGTGCAGCCTACGCAGGTGCACGTTCACATGCAAGTATTCGAGTTGCTTTGACGCATTTTTGGACACAGTTTTGGACATCTAGAATCGAAAACCCCCGTTATTGCTGCAACTGCTGGTGATGCTGATGAGCCAGGAATGCGAAAAGATTGGTCATGGGCTTGACACCTTCTGAGGTACCCTCTTAGGGTGTGTTTTGGGATGGCTGACCAAACGGAAGGAGCCGCTTATGGGAGAAGCACCCGGAGGCGCGCCGCGCCGGCGCCTCGACCTACCACGCAGGGATCGTTGACGGCGAGCAAGGGGGTAGCCATGGGCGACGACATCTACAACCAGGAGCACGTCGCCGAGCAGGAGCCGACGCAGGAGGAGCGTCGGGCGGAGGGAGGCGGGGAGCAAGGCCGCGCGCCGGGGAAAGACGTCACGCCAGAGCTGAAGGCGCGGCTCATGCGACTCGCCGAGTGGCAGGAGCGGTTCGTGGCCGCACGCGGCCTCGGGGAGCGGCTCCGGCTGCTCGTGTCCTTCGGCCTGAGCGATCACGACATCGCGAAGGCGGTGCCCGGCGCGGGGGCGCGCTCGGTGCGACGCTGGCGGACGGAGGGGCCGCCGACGACGCGCGCCGCCCAGCGCTGGGAGCCGATCGACGACCTCTGCGCGACGGTCGGATTCCTCCTCGCCAACGCCACGTACGACGAGGAGGGGATCGTCGCGTGGCTGCGGTCACGCAATGCGGCACTCGACCACCAGCGTCCCTTGGACGTCCTCGGGGGGGGACAGTTCGAGGCCGTTCGCGCCGCCGCGGAGCGCGACGTGGAGCAGGTGGCCGCCTCCGACGAGGAGCTCTTCTCGCTGCGGCAGAAGGCTCCCGCCGGCGGTAGCCGCGCGTGAGGGCAGGCCAGGCAGGCGCCCGGACCGGGGGATCCCGGGCGCCTGCAGGCCGCGTCGCTCGACCGCCGTCCGCCCGCCACGTAGGATCCGCCGCATGCTGATGCGTGCGGCCGTGCTGGAGGAGTTCGGGGCCCCGCTCGTCGTGCAGGAGGTCGAGCTGGCGGAGCCCGGGCCGGGCGAGGTGCTCGTACGGCTGGTCGCGTGCGGGGTCTGCCACACCGACCTCTACACCGCGAGCGGCGTCGATCCGTCCGGTTACGCGCCCTGCGTGCTCGGGCACGAGGGCGCCGGGGTCGTGGAGCGGGTGGGGGAGGACGTGACGCTCGTCGCGCCCGGCGACCATGTCGTGACGCTGTTCTCGCCGCAGTGCGGCGAGTGCGTCCACTGTCGCAGCCCGAAGACGAACCTGTGCCTGGCGATCCGCGAGCAGCAGAACAAGGGCTACCTGCCGGATGGCACGACGCGGCTGGCGCGCAGCGGTGAGCCGCTGCGCCACTTCATGGGCACCTCGACGTTCGCCGAGTACACGGTGATGCCGCAGATCGCGCTCGCGAAGATCGACCCCGAGGCGCCACTCGACGGCGCCGCGCTGTTCGCCTGCGGCCTCTCGACGGGGCTCGGGGCCGCCTTGAAGACCGCCAAGGTCGAGTCGGGCTCGACGTGCGTCGTCTTCGGCGCCGGGATGGTCGGCCTCGGCGCGGTGGCCGGCTGCCGGCTGGCGGGCGCTGAGCGGATCGTGTGCGTCGACCTCTCCGAGGAGCGTCTCGCGCTCGCCACCGGCCAGGGCGCGACTGACACGTTCCTCGGTGGCCCGGACGCGGTGGCCCAGGTGCTCGAGATGACCGGCGGCTTCGGCGCCGACTACACGTTCGAGGCGACCGGCAACGTGGGCGTGATGAGACAGGCCGTCGAGGCCGCGCGCATGGGCTGGGGCCTCGCGACGATGGCCGGCGTCGCCGGCAAGGGGGAGACGCTCGACGTGATCCCCCGCTGGCTGATCCAGGGCCGGCGCGTCGCGGGCTCCTCGTTCGGCGGCCTGAAGGGCCGTGAGGACGTGCCGGCGCTGATCGACCGCTGGATGGCCGGCGAGCTCGACGTCGAGCCGTTCATCTCCCACCGCATCTCGCTCGACGAGGTCAACCGCGGCTTCGAGCTGATGGAGGCGCAGGACGGGATCCGCAGCGTGATCGCGCTCTGAGCGCGCTCGACCCGCACGGTACGCTTCTTTCTGCGGTTTCGGAGGCCGGCGACTCGGCCGCTTGACCAATCGCTCGACGGTGCCGCTGGGACCGGCGCCGAAAAGGGGGAACAACCGATGCGAATTCACCGCGCAGGCGCGGCTGTGCTCACGGCACTGCTGCTCGTGCTCGCCCTCAGCGGAGGCGCGTCCGCGACGACAAGGGAAATACTGATCCAGAATCCGCAGCTAGTCGTGCAGAGAGGCACCTGGATATTCAACACCGGCACGGGTCTGGTGTTCGCGTGCAATTCAACGATGTTGAAGAGATTGATCACCGGCCAGCTAATACCCGTCAGGACGCCGCTAACGAGACTCGGCAAGATGCGCGCGGGCAGGCTCGCCGTGGGATGCCCCTACAACACGGCGTTCCTAAACCTGCCGCTGCAACTAGGAGATGGCATGCCCGGACCGTTGCCGGAAAGCTGGGACGTCTCGTTCCTATCGTCGAACCTAGCCACCGGCGAACTGAACTTCGGGATCCTAGACTTCCAGGTGCGCATGGTGCTGCCGGGCACGGCCGGATGCCTATACCGCGGCACGCTGCTAGGGACGCTGACCACGGACGGCAGAGTCCTAAGGTACGGGAGCGCGCTTCCGTTGGCGGAAGGCTTCGGCTGCCCGCCCATCATGGTGATCAACGGCAGCTTCACCAACGAACCTCCGATCACGTACTCGCTACTAATCGAAGTCGCGTGACCGCCGGTTGATGCGTGGGCGAACGGGGCGGCGCCGGCCGCCTCCTTCGCCCTCAGCGCTCTTCGACGCCGTGCGGTGAGCCGTACTCGGCGAGCAGCGCCAGGAACGGCGCCGCGTCGAACGCCTCGGGGCCGAGGACGCCGACGCCTCTCCAGGTCCCGTTCGCGAGCAGCTCGAGCGCGACGACGGGGTTGAGCGCGGTCTGCCACACGACCGCCTGCGAGCCGTACTCGCGCATCGTCCACTCGTTGTCGACCACGTGGTAGAGGTACGTGCGTCGCGGTCTGCCGTCGACGCCGGTGCCCGTGACGTACGTCCCGGCGCACGTTCGGCCCGTCATCCGCTCGCCGAGCGTGGCGGGATCCGGCAGCACGGCCGCGACCACGTCGCGCGGCGCGACCTCGACACCGCCGCGAATGCGCACCGGCTCTGTGGTGTCGAGTCCCAGCTTGTGGAGTGTCTTCAGCACGTCGATGAACTCCTGCCCGAGGCCATACTTGAACGTCACGCGCTCGCAGTCGACCCAGCGCGGAATCAGGACGACCTCCTCGTGCTCGACGTTGACGCACTCGATCTCGCCGATCCCCTCCGGGAAGACGAAGACCTCCGGCTCGGAGAATGGCTCGGTCGTGAACCACCCCCGCGCGCGCTCCCATACGAGCGGCGGATTGAGGCACTCCTCGATCGTCGTCCAGATCGAGAAGGTGGGGGCGAAGTCATACCCCTCAACGCGCAGGTCAGCCCCATCGCGCACGCCGACCTCGTCGATCGCCGAGAACAGGTGGTCGGCGGCGTAGCGGGCGAACACGTCGGACAGGCCGGGCTCCACGCCGATCCCGACAAGCGCGAGCTGGCCGGCGCGCTCCCACGCCTCCGCCTCGGCGAGTTGCAGGTCACCCAGCATCACGCCCGTCTGACCGTATGGATTCGTCGGGTGGCGCTGCGAGAGCGTCATCGCCATATCGAGGTACGTCACGCGCGCGGCGTGGCAAGCCGCGAAGATCGGCTCGTTGAAGCGCGGATCGCAGGCGTTGAGGACTGCGTCCGCGCGCACGTCGCGAATCAGCGCGACGAGGGCCGCCTCCTCGGAGGCGTCGACCTGGGCGGCCGCGAAGCGATCTCGCTCGCCGATCCGCTCGACAGCTGCCTGTGCACGTTCGAGCGCGACATCCGCGACGGTCATGTGCTCGAAGAAGTGCCGCCGCTGCGCGATCGCCGGAACGGCGGACCCCACACCGCCCGCGCCGACGACGAGGATCCGCATGAACCGACTCTACCCGCAGGGGAGCCCGTTCGACCGCCCTCGACAGCAGGAGGTTGCAATGCCGCCCCAGGGGCTGAGATGCTCGAACACATGCGGATAGCGTCATTGGTGCCGGAGCGGACCATCGAGTCGATCTACCGATCGATCGTGCCGATGCAGGCGCTGGCGCATCGCGGGCACACCGTGCACGTCGAGGAGCGCAACGAGATACGCGACCCCTCAGCGCTGCTGGATTACGACGCCATCCACATCATGCGGATATCCCATCCGCTGATGGTGCGGATGGCGAGACAGCTGCAGCGGCGGGGCATCGCCATCGTGTGGGATAACGACGACCAGCGCGTCGCCCTGCTCGAGGAAGCCGCAAGAGCGCCGGGGCAGGACGGGATCGCCGCCCAGCGCTTCTTCACCTCGATGCGCGCGATGGCGAGACTCGCGGACGCGGTCACGACGCCGAGCGAGTCGCTCGCGCGGCTCCACGCCCGTGACAGCCGCCGCGAGGTGCAAATCCTGCCGAACCTGCTGCCGCCGACGTTCAGGCGCCCGGAGCGGCTGATGCCGCACGAGGGCATCCACATCGGCTGGCTCGCGATGCCGCCGCATGCGCCGAGCTTCGAAGCGCTCGGCATGAGAGAGACGCTCGAACACCTGCTAGCGCGTCACGCCCACCTCAACATCACGGGCGTCGGGCTCGACCTCAGACTGAGGAGCCGCCGCTATGTGCACGTGGCGGGCATCCCGTACGGAGCGATGGCGGAAAACCTTGCGCACTTCGACTTCGCACTGGCGCCACTTGCCGACAACGCCGTGAACCAGGCGCGCTCGGACGTCAAGCTGAAGGAGTACGCGGCTGCCGGCGTGCCGTGGCTCGCGTCGCCGATAGGCGCGTACGCCGGTCTGGGGGAGCAGGAGGGAGGCCGTCTCGTGGCGGACGACGACTGGTTCGGTGCGATCGAGACGCTGATGAACGATCCGGACAGGCGTCGTGTGCTCTCCCAGCGGGCGATGAGATGGGCCGCCGGCGAGACGATCGAAGCGCACGTCGACGTGTGGGAGCGGACCTTCCAGGACGCGATCGCCGAGGCGCGCGCGCCGCACGTCGTCGGCTGAGCAGCCGCTCCGCTCGCTTCAGCGTGCCAGCAGGGCGGCGCCGATCGCGCCGCCGAGGTCGCCGAGCGCGGCGAGCATCACGGCAGGGGGGCGATCGTCGACGAACAGGTGCGGCTGCATCGCCGTGCGGATGCGCTCCACGTACGGCTCGCCGAAGCGCACGCCGAGCCCACCGCCGATCACGACCGCCTCGCAGTCGAGCAGGTTGACGGCAGAGGCGATCCCGGCGCCGAGCGCCTCGATCGCCTCGTCGATCAGCTCGGTCGCGAGCTTGTCCTCGTGCTCGAGCGCGCGCGCCCAGATGCCGCTCGTGAGGCGCGTGCGATCGTGATGCTCCATCAGCTTGAAGAGGTCGGTCTTCTGGCCCTCGGCGTGCTTCTCGCGGGCACGCGCCTCCATCGCAGCCCGGCCGGCGTATGCCTCGAGGCAGCCGCGGCGCCCGCACGGGCATCTGCGGCCGTCGCGCTTGACGACGATGTGGCCGACCTCGCCGGCGGCCCCCCGCCCGAGCCACGGCTTGCCGTCGAGCACGAGCCCGCCGCCGACACCCGTGCCCCAAAAGACGCCGAGCAGCGAGCGATAGCCGCGCCCGGCCCCGAGCGCGACCTCCGCATCGGTCGCGACCTGCACGTCGTTCCCGAGTTCGACCGGCGTCCCGAGCTGGTCGCCGAGTACCTCGGCGAGCGCGAAGCTGCCGGCCCAGCCGGGCAGGTTGCGCGCCCCGCTGACCGTGCCGGCATCCGCGTCGATCGCGCCGGGGGAGCCGACGCCGACGCCGTTGAGCGCCGACGGCTCGATCCCCGCCGCCTCGGCCGCCTCGCGCAGCGCCGAGGCCATCGCCGCGGCGACGTCGGCGGGTCCGCCGCTCGTCGGCGTCGGATGGCGCGCCTGGCCGAGCACGCTGCTGTCGGCGTCGACGACGACCGTCTGGATCTTCGTGCCGCCGAGGTCGATCCCGCCGCGAGCTCTCGCCATCGCGCCAGCCTAATGGCTCGCTCAGATCGACCGGGCGAGCCGCTGCGGATCGTGCACCCACTCCTCGACGATGCGGCGCTGCACATCGGTCAGTGAGAGCGTCTCGCCGCGCTCGAGCGCGGCTGCGGCCTGTGCGAGCGTGAGGCCGGTGCCGGTCAGCACGCTACCGACCAGCGGGGGCACGTCGGCGCCGCAGACGCCGCTGGGGCAGTTCGCATCGGTCATGTGTCGAGGGTAGCTGTGATACCTGCCGAATCGCGGGTAGGACCGGCCGAGCGGCGTGCTTGAGTGTGCGCGCGAGCTGGTTCGACTGATCGACGCGGAGGCAGACAGATGCGGCGTGCGGGACATCGGCGTGGGGCGATGCGGTCGGTGCTGTCGGCAGCATTGCTAACGCTGTTCGCAGCCTCAGGCGCGGCGTCGGCGGCGACGCCGGCGAAGCTCGCCTATGTGACCGGTCTCGCCGGGACACATCCGCAGGTGCACGTCGCGAACGCCGACGGCAGCGGAGCGGTTGGGATCGGCGCCGGCGTGGATGCGCTGATCTCGCCCGATGGCGCGAGCGTCGCGATCGTCACGCCGTACACGCGCCGCGGCACGTCGCTCGTCGTGCGTCCGGCAGGCGGCGGCGGCGCGGCGCGCACGCTCGTCAGAACCGGCGACTCGATCGGCCCGCTCGTGTGGTCGCCTGACGGCACGCGGCTCGCCGTCGTCGTGAACACGAAGCGACTCGTGGCGATCGACGTCGCGACCGGTGCGCAGCACACGATCGCGCGTGGTCAGATCCAAGGTGCGAGCTTCTCGCCGGACGGCAGCCAGGTCGCGTACGCCCGCTCGCGCTCGGCGCGTCTGCTCGCGCCCGTGAACGTGTTCGTCGCGCAGGCTGATGGCTCCAGCGCACACGCGATCACGCACGACGGCCGTAGCCTGTACCCGCTGTGGGGTTCGTCGCGGATCGCCTACACGCACGAGCGCCTGCGCAGAGCCGACGCGCCGGTCTACCAGCTGCGCGTCATGCGCCCGAACGGCAGCAGCGTGCGCCAGCTCACGCACCTGCGGATCCCGAGACTGCTGTCGGGCCTGACAGCGACGGCCTGGTCCGCGGACGGCAGCCGGCTGCTGGCCGAGTACGGCGGCCAAGACACGAGCGAGGCCTGGACGGTCGACGTGCACAGCGGTCGCGCGCAGGACCTGACCGGAAGATTCGACGGCGTGATCGGGGCCGCGCTGTCGGCGGACGGCAGCGCGGTGCTCGTCCAACGCGGCTACTTCGACGAGCCCAAGCATCAATCGGTCGCGACGATCCCGTTCGGCGGCGGCAGAGCGACCGTGCTCGTGCGCCACGGCAGCGAGCCGAGTTGGGGCGGCTGACTTACATCGGGTCGCCGTCGACGAACGCCTCCGCGGCACCGCGGACGCGCGCGTAATCGTCCGCTGCGATCAGCTCCATCGCGACAGGGAGAAGACCACGCTGTCTATGACTAACGCGATGCGCGGACGCCTCGGCTGATCTGCCGCTGCGTGACTTGCACGGCACCTTCCACCGCCAGACGGATCCCAGGCGCCAACCGCTCGAGCTGCCAGCGATCGCGACGCGCAGCGCCCGCTGGCACTCCGCCGGCGATCCGTGGCCCGCCTACGCGAGCAGTACCCCTGACGCGGCAATGCACGAGCTTCCCCGCGGCTTCGAGCGGGACCTCACGACGCCGCCGCCATTGCCGACACGACGGATGTCCGAGCTGCTCGTCGAGGGGCTGCCCGTCGTCGACATCGTCAACGAGCTGGCCCTTGACCATGTCGGGCTCCGGCGAGAACAGCTGATCGGTGGCTACGACTTCGATCCGGAGACGGATCTCTGTCGCGCCATCGCCGCGGAGGTGCGACCACGGCCTGCGGTGTGCGGGCTACTCGTCCCAAGCGCGGCGTTGCCGGGTGCCGACGTCCTGGTGATCTTCCCAGCAGGCTTCAGACGAGTGCGAATCGGCGCGCAGCAACTCGTCGCGCTGGTCGTGAGCCCGCAGCCGGAGCCCGATCAGGAGGCAGCTGCGGATCCGGACGATGAAGGCCGAACGTAGCCGTCGCGACGGTCGCGCGGTCTCGTTTCCCCTCTCGGGTTACATAAGATCGATTATCGAGCGTTGGAAGCAAATCGGCCGTAAGCGTGGACTGGCTCCCACCCCCGAGGCGGCGTCCTCAGCGTCTGCGCGACGGACGCCCGTGCTCGCGCAGATCCCAGCGGACGTAGCCGAAGAGCGCGATCCCGAGCGCGACCGTCAACACTCCATAGCACCCGAGCACGCTCAGCTGGCCGCCGCCAACAGTCCAGCCGGCCACCGCCGACACCAGAAACGCAACGAGCAGGTATGGGAACACGTACCGAATCATCAATCGCTCACGGTATCGCTTGCAGCAGCGCAGCACCCAGCATCCAACACCGAGCGTGCCTCCAACCATAGATCCGAAGAGGGCGACACGGCGGAGTCGCTCCGCCCCGAATTGGAGAAACGCGCCGATGCATGTAGCGCCGAACGCGCCCAGCCCGGCCATCGTCAGAATGACGGACAGGTCGACATGCTCCGGGAGCAGGCGTGCGGTCGTTGCATCCAGCAGCACCTACACATGAGCCGCAGCGTTCACGGAGTTCGCCCCCGTGAGGTCCATTCACTGGCAAACAGCAGGCGTGCCCACCGTGGCGAGGAAGCCGCTCACGGGAACGCGTCGTCGGTAGCCCGACCGACGTCGTAGTCCGCGGCGTCGGACTGGACGCCCAACTCCATGGCGCGGGCGCTAATCTCCGCCAGCTCTGCCATCAGCAGCTCGCTCGGGCGCCCCTCGCTCGCCTGGATCCGCGGGACGATGTCCGCGACAGGCCGACCGTGCACGATCAGCATTACCGGCTTCCCCGCCGCGATCGCGGACACGACGCGGCCAGCGTGGTTGCGCAGTTGTCGGACCGACACGTCCATGTGGACAGCGAGCACGGTATCGCGCCGATCAGCAGCAGCATCCAGTCCACAACACCGAACGTGCCTCCAAGCAGGACTCGAGCAGCACGACACGCCGGGCCCGCTCCATTTCTAAAGCTGCGGCGATCGGCTCGGCTCGGCTCAGGCAGCGCCGCTGACGTCCCCGCCGCTGCCACCGTCCGGCGGTGGCGGAAGCGGTGTGCCGGAGCGACGGCGGGCGCGCTCGGCGGCGGCGAGGCGGCGGGCGGTGCGGCGCGCCTCTTGGCGCACGCGCTCGCGCAGCTCGGGCTCGGCCGCGGAATCGCGCTCGGCACGCTTGCGTGCGAGCTCGTCGGTTTCGTTCGACATGTGCTCCTGCGTGGACATCCGCTCTTTTCCTGATCGGCAGCGAGCCGCGGCCGCTTGAGCGTTGACGTTCGGCCGCTCGGCATTCGGATGCTAACCCGTGGCGCGGGCGGTGTAACGCATTCGCCGATTGAGGATCTGCGGTGCGGGCAGCATCCGCCCCATGACCATCGGTACCAGTCTTTTCCTGATTGCGGTCGGCGCGATCCTCAAGTACGCGGTTACCGCCCATGTCGCCGGCGTCGACGTCCAAGTCGTCGGCGTGATCCTGATGATCGTCGGGGTAGTCGGGCTGCTGATCGGCCTCGCGATGTGGATCAGCGCGCGCAACGACCTGCGGCGCGCTCCCCCGCCTCCACCGGACGCTTACTGAGAGCGGTCTTTTCCGAGCGGCGAACCGCTCAGTGCACCAACGTCTTCAGCACGACGATCATCAGCCCCAGCGCGCCGTCCACCGCACCTGACACCAACGCCGCCGGCCAGCTGTCAAAGGTGCGGCGCCCAACGGTGATCCCCCACCCCACCAGCTGCGCGATGCTGATCACCAGCGCAACCGTCACGGCAGTGTCCAGCGACCACACGCCGAGGTCGGCGAGCACGAGCGCGCCGAGCGGGCCGAGCGACGCTTGCACCATCGGCCAGTGCCATGCCGCGACGGCGCGCATGCGCTTCCACGTATAGGGCCGCGGGTCGTTCATGCGGTCCCCGATCGCCTCCGACCAGACGTGCGCGAGCCAGAACACGAACATCGTCCCGGCGAGCGCGACGGTCATTCTGCCGTCGGAGACGTCGCCGACGTCGAGCGAGGCGACCACCCCGGCCGCCAAGATCGACCCATAGACCGCCGCGGCAAAGTTGCCGTTCGTGCCGCCGCGCCAGCTCGGCGTCTGCGCCTCTGAACCGATTGGCATGACCGGAGTATTCTTCGTAGTCCGGCGGATCGCCCACTCGGCCGGGGCTCCTCGGAGTCCAGCCGGGCAACGCGCCGGCCCTCGGGCCGGCGGCCAGTCCCGGCGGTCGGGAGTGTCAGGTTGCCCAGGCATCAGACACAAGTCCTGGGACGTTGCAGTTCAGTGGCGATCTATGACCGGGCGGGTTTTGCAAAGGGCGGGGCGCAAGCCCCGCCCGCCTGCAGCCCAGCCGAAGTGCGGCGACCTTGGCGTGGGCTGGCGGATGCCGGCGCCCGTCAGGCAAGGATGCAGCCGGTGAAGCGTGCATTCGCACGTGAACCGGCGAAGACGCAGCCTGGCGGGATGCCGACGCCGTCAGATCAAGCCAGCGTGAACTGGCCGACGAGCTGGTCGAGCTCCTCGGCCGTCTTCGCCAGCTCCTGCGCGGAGGCGGCGACCTGCTGGGTGGCGGCGGAGGTCTGCTGGGTCGATGCAGAGACCTGCTCGCTGCTGGCCGAGGACTGCTCGGCGACGGCGGCGACCTGGGCCATCGACTCCTGCATGCGTGCGGCTCGGCCGGCGATCTCCTCGATCGACAGCGCGATCCGCTCGACGCGCTCGTGCATGTCGCCGACGGAGCCGCCGAGGCGCTCGAACGCCGCGCGGGTCTGCTCGACGACGACGACGCCGTCCTCGGTCTGCCGCGCGCCCTGCTCCACGACGCCGACGACCCGGTTCGTCTCGCGCTGGATCTCCTGCACCAGCGCGGAGATCGAGCCGGCGGCCTGTTGGGACTCCTCTGCCAGCTTGCGCACCTCCTCGGCGACGACGGCGAAGCCGCGGCCGTGCTCGCCGGCGCGGGCGGCCTCGATCGCGGCGTTCAGCGCAAGCAGGTTCGTCTGCTCGGCGATGCCGGTGATCGTGTCGACGATCCCGCCGATCCGCTCGGACTTCTCCCCCAGCCCGCGGATCGCACCGGTCGCCTCTTCGGAGTTCGCGGCTGCCGCGTCCATCGAGGCGGTCAGGCGGGTCGCCGTTGCGGCGCCCTCCTCGGCGACCGCGCGCGCTTGCTGCGCGACGCTCGCCGTCTCCTGTGCGTCCCCTGCGCTCTGCTGCGTGGCGGCGGCGACCTCGGCCGTCAGCTCGCGCGCCTCCTTGACGGAGCGCACCTGGCGGTCGGCGCCCTGAGCGACCTCCCCCACGGTCGTCGCGATCTCGCCGATCGCGCGGCCGGTCTCCTCCGAAGTGGTGGCCATCTGCTGCGAGGCGGCGGCGACGCTCGCGGAGCTGTGCGCGATCTCTCCGAGGATCGAGGCGACGCGGGCGCGCATGCGGTTGTAGGCGTCGAGCGAGACGAGCGTGATGTCGTGGATCGCGTTGACGGCGAGCGAGACCTCGCCGATCTCGTCGCTGGAGATGCGCTGGATCGGCCGTGTCGAGGTGTGCACCTCGACGGTCATGTCGCCGTTGGCGACGGCCTCGATGCCGTCCGCAAGGCCGCGGACGTCGTCGTCGCGCAAGTGCTGCAGACGCGAGAGGACACGCCGCACGCGCATCCGCAGCGCAAGCGTGATCCAGATCGCGACGGCGATTGCGAGCAGCGCGCCTGCGATCGTCGCGATGATGATCAGCAGTCGCGTCGAGCTGACGGTGGAATGGAAGCTGTCGTTCGCGGCGGCAACCTTGCCGGCGCGGTCGTCGAGCATCGCCGGGAGCTGGTCCATCGCGCGGTCGTGGTCGCGCGTGAGCGTCCCGATCGCGTGCAACGCGACGATCGAGATGCCGAGCAGGAAGCAGACGACCCCGCCGAAGGCGAGACCGAGCTTGCGGCCGACGGTCCAGCGGAGACCCAGAAAACCTCTCACGCCCTCGTCAATCGGCAGCGGCGCGCCGATCTTGAGCGACCTCAGGCGGCGAGACGTCTGCGGCGGCCCGCCATGCCGCGCAGCAAGAGCTGCCGCGCCATGTTCAACAGCAGCACGGCGAAGCCGATCCGCAGGACGCGCTCGGGCAGCGTGTTGGCGAGTGCGACGCCGGCGATCACGCCCGCGATCGACAGCACGCCCATCACCGCAGCGTCGTGGATCCGCAGGTTGCCGTACGCGCGCTGGCGCCAGCTGCCGAGGAGCGCGACCGGCACGATCGCCAGCAGCGATGTCGCCTCCGCCTCGACCTGCCCGTGCCCGAGCAGGATCGTCAGCGCCGGCACGAACAGGATTCCGCCGCCGACCCCGAGCAGGCCGGACGCGATGCCGGCAAGCACGCCGATCAAGGCCGCGAGGATCACGACGACAGCACCAGCTGGATCGCCGCGGCGACCAGCAGGACGGAGAACGCGAATGCGATCGCGTCGGCAGGGACCCGCTGCTGCAGCCACGTGCCGGCGAGCACGCCGCCGACGGCGGGGATTCCGACGAGCAGCGCATCGCCGACATCGACATTGCCGTAGATCGCCTGCGCACCTGCCGCGAATGCCGAGACGATCGCGATCGCGCCGAGCGACGTGGCGGCCGCGGCGCGCTCCTCGTAGGCCAACCACAGCAGCAACAGCGGCACCATCACCGCGCCGCCGCCAACGCCGAACAGCCCGCTGAAGAGCCCGCCGGCGGTACCGATCGCGGCGAGCTTCAGCGTGCGGCTGTCATGTGCGGCGCCGAGCATCGGCGCCGCACGTTATCGCCGCGGGTGGGCGGTCCTCCCTACCGGGCGACCGTCGCCGAGCCGGCCCACCGCGTGCCGGTCAACGGATCCGTCCAGACCACGCGCCACTGGCGCCCGGCCTTCGTCGTCGCGCTGCGCTTCCAGTAGCCGCTGCCGCCGTAGCGCTGGGTCGCGAGCTTCTTCCAGCCGCCGCTGCGGTCCTTGACCTGGAGCTCCAGGCTGCCGGCACGGCCGTGCGCGGGCCGCACGAGGCCCCACAACGCCACGCGCGAGCCCTTGCCCTTCGTCACCACGAGCGGCAGGCGGAAGCCGTAGTAGGACGGCTTGGGCGCGCCGTTCTTGAACAGGAACAGACCCGACTCGAACGCGCCGTGCGCGCCCGCGATCGTGCGGTCGTCGCGCAGCAAGTACTGCGAGAACGACTTCACGCGTGCGTTGCCCCACGCGATGTGCTCGCCGATCGAGCGGAAGTCCGACTGCGTCGGCAGCGGCACACCGGAGAGGCGGTCGGGGTAGCTCTGCACGCCGAACTCGCTGACGTAGATCGGCAGGCGGCGCGGCAGCGCGCCCGCGCTCGCAGCGCGGTCGAGCGCCTTCACGAGCCGCGGCAGCACGCCGATCGTCACATCGTCCTGGTTCTGCGGCTGGAAGTTCGGGCCGAACTTCGTTGTGTAAGGGTGCATCGCGAAGCCCTGTGTCGGCACCTTCCCGCAGCCGCGCGACTTGCGATAGCGGTCGTCGAGGCACAGCACTCTGCGCAGGAACGTCAGCGGGTGGATCGTGCCGGTGTTCGAAATGCCGTTGCCGATCGGCGCGAGCTCGCCGATCAGGATCGGCGCGCTGACGCGGGCGCCGCGCAAGCCGGTGTAGCCCTGCAGATAGAGCTGACGGTAGATCGTCGCGCTCTCAAGGCGCTTGATCGGCTTCAGCAGCTTGCCGAGGTTCGGCTCGTTCCAGATCGACCACCACGAGACCTTCGAGCCGTAGCGGCGCCCGGCGGCGGTCGCGAACTTGCTGAACGCCTCCGGACTCGGGCGGGTCAGGCCGTCCTGCTTCGCGGCCGTCGCCCAACGCGGCGCCGAACCGGTGAGCGTCAGATAGACCTTCAGGCCGCGCGCCCGTGCGCCGTCGATCGCGGCGTCGTAGCGCGCCCAGCTGCCGGCCGGGTACGCGTTGGGGTCGGTCGCGTTGAAGGAAGGGGCCTTCTTCGCGTTCGGGTCGGGTGCGACCGAGCTCCATCCCAGCTGGAGGCGGATCGCCGTGGCGCCGAGGTCTCTGATCTGGTCGAGCGCGACGTCAGGCGAGCCGCTGAACAGCAGCTCAGACGGGGCCTCGACGGTCGTGAACTGGCTGCCGTTCGCGCTCGCGACAGCGGCGGGCACGAGCAAAGCGAGGCATGACACGACGACGAGCAGAATCCGATGGCGCACGAAAGCGTCTCCTTCGACTGACTTGGGTTGCCGCGATAGGTCGCGACCGAACGGCGGGAGCCCGCGTGTGGGGTCGGGTGATGCGGGCTCTGTGCGTCCTAACGCACTAAGCGGCGCAAGGTAGCGCACGTCACCGACGCCAAGTGCCCTGCCTTGGAGCTTCCTAACCGGCGACCGGCGCGTCCCCAGCCGGCTCGTGCACGTCGCCCGGCAGCTCGTCCCCCGCTCCAGCGGGGCTGAGCGGCGAGCGGATCGCGGCCGCGATCTCCTGTTGGGAGACGTTCAGCGGGTGGTGGCAGGCGGCCAGGTGCCCGCCCGCGTACTCGGCCAGCGGCGGCTCGACGCGCGCACACAGCTCGCTCGCACGCGGGCAGCGCGTGCGGAAGCGGCAACCGCTCGGCGGATCGATCGGATTCGGCGGCTCGCCGCCGACGACGTGGCGCTCGCGCGCGCGGTTCTCCTTCGGATCCGGGATCGGGATCGCGTCGAGCAGTGCGGCGGTGTACGGGTGGATCGGCTTGACGTACAGCTCCTCGGCGGGCGAGGACTCGACGATCTTGCCGAGGTACATGACGGCGATGCGGTCAGAGACGTGGCGCACGACGGACAGGTCGTGCGCGACGAAGACGTAGCTGAGGTGCATGTCGTCTTGCAGGTCGTCGAGCAGGTTGACGACCTGCGCCTGGATCGAGACGTCGAGCGCGGAGACCGGCTCGTCGAGCAGGATCAGCCGCGGGTCGGTGGCAAGCGCACGCGCGATGCCGATCCGCTGGCGCTGCCCGCCCGAGAACTCGTGCGGGAAGCGGCCGACGTGCTCCGGATGCAGGCCGACGCGCTCCAGCAGCTCGCGCACGCGCGTGCCGACGTCGCCGTTCCCGCGGCCTTGCAACCGCAACGGCGCACCGACGATCTGCCCGACGCGCTTGCGCGGGTTGAGCGACGCCTGCGGGTCCTGGAAGACCATCTGCAGTTCGCGGCGCACCGGCTGCAGCGCTCGCCGGCCTGCCGTGGTGATGTCCTCGCCGCGGAAGCGGATCGTGCCCTCAGTGGCGTCGACGAGCCGCGCGATCGCGCGTGCGAGCGTCGTCTTGCCGCAGCCCGACTCGCCGACGATCCCGAGCGTCTCGCCCTCGTCGAGCGTCAGCGAGACGTCGGAGACGGCGTGCACGTGCCCGACGGTTCGGTCGAACAACACCCCGCGCTTGATCGGGAAGTGGACGACGAGGTGCTCGACCTCGAGCAGGGGCACGGCATCGGAGTTTCGCCCGTCGCTCATCGCACGCGACGAGCTGCGGTCGACGTCACCACCGCTCACGCGACCACCGTCCCCTCGCTCGCCAGTCCGATTCGACCGTCGACCTCGCGCTTCTCGCGCTTCTCCTCGGGCGTGAGCCAGCAGCGGTCCGGGTGGCCCGCTCGCGCCTCCAGCGGCGGCAGCTCAGTGCACTGCGAGAACGCGTGCGGGCAGCGCGGGCGAAAACGGCAGCCGTGCGGCGGGTCGGCCAGCGACGGGGGCGAGCCCGCGATCGCGGGCAGGCGCGAGGGACGCGGACGGTCGACGCGCGCGATCGAGCCGAGCAGACCCCACGTGTACGGGTGCTGCGGGTCGTAGAAGAGCTCGTCGAGCGTGCCCTGCTCGACGATCTGGCCCGCGTACATCACGGCGACGCGGTCGGCTACGTCGGCGACGACGCCGAGGTCGTGCGTGATGAGGATGACGCCGGCGTTCGTCTCCTCGCGCAGGCGTCTGACCTCCTCGAGGATCTGCGCCTGGATCGTCACATCGAGCGCAGTCGTCGGCTCGTCGGCGATCAGCAGGTCGGGCCCGCAGGTGAGCGCCATCGCGATCATCACGCGCTGGCGCATCCCGCCCGACAGCTCGTGTGGATATGCGCGCAGCCGCTCGGCCGGGCGCGGAATGCCGACCCGCTCCAGCAGCTCGCGAGCGCGCTCGAGCGCCACGTCCTTGGCGACGTCCTCGTGCGCCCGGATCTGCTCGACGAGCTGCAGCCCGATCCGCTGGACCGGATTGAGAGCCGTCATCGGGTCCTGGAAGACCATCGCGATGGCAGCCCCTCGGAGCCGACACAGCTCCTCGTCGGAGGCGCCGACGAGATCGCGACCGCGGAACGTCGCGCGGCCCTCGAAGCGCGCGTTCGGCGAACGCGTCAGCCCCATCAGCGTCATCCCGGTCACCGACTTGCCGCTGCCCGACTCGCCGACGATCGCCAGCACCTCGCCGGCGTCGAGATGGAACGAGACCCCGTCGACCGCCTGCACGAGGCCCTCCTCGGTGCGGAAGGCGACGCGCAGGTCGTCGACCTGGAGAAGAGGGCTTCGCCCTCCGCTCATCGCAAGCGACGAGCTGCTGGCGACGTCACCATTCATCCCGTCAACCGAATCCGCGGGTCGAGCAGCGCGAACAGCACATCCGTCACCGCGCTCAGCACGACGACGAAGAACGCGCCGAGCATCACGATCACCATCACCGGCGGCACGTCGAGCTGCTGGATCGACTCGGCCGCGTACTGGCCGACGCCCTGCAGGTTGAAGACCGACTCGGTGAGGATCGCCCCGCCCCCGATCACCGCCGCGAAGTCCAGCGCCCACAGCGAGACGATCGGGATCAGCGAGTTGCGCAGCACGTGCCGGATCAGCACGCGCCGCTCCGAGATCCCCTTCGCGCGCGCGGTGCGCACGTAGTCCTCGCTCATCGTGTCGAGCAGGTTCGAGCGCAGCACGCGCGAGTAGATGCCGATGAACAGCACGCTCAGCACCAGCCACGGCAGGATCAGATGGTAGGCCCAGTCGAGCGGATCCTGCGTGAGCGGGACGTAGCCCCCGTTCGGGAACAGCTGCACCTTGAACGCGAGGAAGTAGAGCGCCACGGCTCCGAGCAGGAACACCGGCGTCGAGACGCCGGCGAGCGCCGCCACCGTCAGCGCGCGGTCGGTGAAGCCGCCCGCGCGCATCGCACTCAGCACGCCGAACACGACGCCGAGGAACAGCCAGATGATCCCCGCGCCGATCGCCAGCGACAGCGTCGCCGGCAGGTCCTTCCAGATCTCGTCCAGCACGTTGACCTGCTGCGTGTACGAGATCACCTCGCCCGAGAAGATCTTCTTCATCGTCGTCAGGTACTGCTGCCAGAGCGGGTCGTCGAAGCCCCACGTGCGTCTGATCGCGGCGACCGTCTCCGGCGAGGAGAGGCGGCCGGCCATCCGCTGCGCCGGGTCGCCGTTCGGAATCGCCTGGAAGATCAGGAACGTCAGGACGGAGATCGCGAACAGCACGAGCGTCATCGAGAAGAAGCGGCGGATCACGAAGCGTGTCATCGCTGCACCTCTGCCCGCTCCTGCACGTCCTCGAGCCGCACCTTCGCGCGCGGGTCGAGCGCGTCGCGCACGCCGTCGCCGAAGACGTTGACGCCGAGCACGGCCAGCACGAGCATCAGGCCCGGCACGAACGTCAGGTGCATCGCGCTCGGGATCAGGCGGATGCCGTCGGAGATCATCGTCCCCCACGACGGATTCGGCGGCTGCACGCCGGCGCCGAGATAGGACAGCGCCGCCTCCAACAGGATCGCGTTGGCGATCATCAGCGGGATGAAGACGATGATCGTCGACGACAGGTTCGGCAGGATCTCGCTCCACATGATCCGCAGCGGCCCTGCGCCGCCCACCCGCGCGGCGTCGACGAACTCCTGCTCGCGCATGCCGAGCACCTGCCCGCGGATCGGCTTGGCGACGTACGGGATGTAGACGATCCCGATGATGAAGGCGGGCACCATCAACGAGTTGCCCTGGATTTCCAGCGGCCCGATCGTGATCCCGCCGAGTGCGAGCGACGTGCCGAGCGCGATCCCCAGCAGCACGACCGGGTAGGCCCAGATGAGGTCGAGGATGCGCGCGAGCACGCCGTCGACGAAGCCACGGAAGAAGCCCGCAGTGATGCCGACGAGCGTCGCCAGCACCATCGTGATCAGCGTCGCGACGGCCCCCACCTCCAGCGAGTTGCGCCCGCCGTAGAGCAGCCGCACCGCGATGTCGCGGCCGTTCTGGTCGGCGCCCAGCAGGAATCTCCCCTGCCAGGTCGGCCCGATCGGCTGGCCGGTCGGCGACACGACGTCCTTTCTGACGCCCCCGACCGTGACCGTGTCCGTCACGTGGTTCGCGTTCGGCGTCGTGTGCGCGACGTGCTCCGCGTACAGCGGCGCGCACAGGCACAGCACGACGATCAGCAGGAACAGCGCCCCGAACGCGAGCGCCGCCTTGTTGCGGCGCAGGCGCCGCAGCCCGAGTCGGTATGGGCCGAGGCCCGTGCTCGGGCTGGGCTGCGCCTCCTCGCGCGAGCGCACGCCGACGCCGGCCCCGGAGGAGATTCCAGGGCCGGCGCTCGCGCTGATGCTCGGATCGCTCGCCAAGTGGCACCCCTACTTCAGCTGCAGGGACGTCCAGTCGTTGAGGTACGTCGGGTGGAACAGCGCGGCGTCGAAGTCCAGCTTGTCGGAGTAGAACTTCGGCATCGTCTCCTCGCCGTACACCACGACGTAGGCTCTTCTTGCGGTGTACTGGTCGAGCGCTGACCACTCGTCGGCGACGCTGTCGAGCTCCGTCGCCGGCACGGGGTTGAGTCTGTTCAGCTGTCTCTGGATGAACGGGTCGTTCACCTTCGAGAAGTTCTGGTTGTTCGTCGGCTGGATCGCCCGCGCATCCATCAGCAGGTAGAAGTCCGACGGGTTCGGGAAGTCCTGGATCCAGTCGGCGAAACCGGTCTGCGGATCGGTCTGACCGCTCCCGATCGTCGGGAAGTAGACCTCGTCCGCGATGATTCTCTCCTGGGCGTCGTAGCCCAGCTTGTTGAGCAGGTCGGTGTAGTAGTCGACGTACTCGCGCCGTGGGCTGCGCTCCTGGCCCCAGACGGTGATCTTCGTCCCTGCGGTGCCGGACTCCTGGACGAGTCTCTTCGCACCCGCGAGGTCCGGTCTGTCGCCGTACGGGCAGGACGCGTCGCTGCCGGGATGGCCTGCGACCCCGTCGGGGATGAACCAGCACGACGGCTTCAGGAAGCCGCTCGCCAGCCGCACCATCGCGTCGCGGTCGATTGCCATGTTGACCGCCTGGCGCGCCTGCTCGTTGTCGAACGGCGGCTTCGTCGTGTTCAGGAAGAAGTAGAACGTCGACGGGATCGGCTCGCGCGAGAAGCGGTCGCCCGCCTGGCTCTCGATCTGCGGCAGCAGCGACGGCGGCAGCGTGTCGCCGGGGTCGAACACGTCCGCCTCGTTGTTGAGCACCCGCTGGGCCTCGGACTGCGTGTTCGAGACGATCGTCACTCTGATCGTGTCGACGTGGCCCGTCGGGATGTCCGGGATCGCGAATCTCGCGAAGCGCGGATTTCTCTCCAGCGTGAAGCCACGATTGACGGACGCCTGCGTGTACATGTACGGGCCGACGCCGGGCGGCGGGTCGTTCGAGAGGTTTCTCATGGCCGTCCCTCTCGGCACGATGCCGGCAGACGGGAACGCGATCACGTTCGGGAAGGCGCCGTAGGGCTCCGTCAGTCTGATCGTGATGTCACCGGTCGCGTCGTCGGTCTGGATGCCGGAGATCGAGTCGGCTCTGCCGCTGTCATAGGCGGCGGCGCCGTCGATGTAGTTCGTGAAGAAGGACTTGCCGCCCCAGTTGACTCTGATCGCACGCTCGATCGTGTACGCGAAGTCGCTGGCTCTCACCGGTCTGCCGTCGGAGAACGTCAATCCGTCCCGCAGTCTGAGTCTGTAGGTGAGGCCGTCTCTGGAGATCTCGGGCAGCGCGGTCGCGAGGCCCGGGATCAACTCGCCGCCAGCGCTACCGGTTGCATGGCGGTACGTCAGCAAGCCTGTGTACGTGATCCAGTCCGGCTCGGCCGACTGCGTCGTGTAGCCGAGCTGCGGGTCGAGGTAGTCCGGCGCCGTGCCCATCAGCACGGTCACCGTCCCCCCCTCGCTACCGCCGCTGCTAGCGCCGGAGCTGCTTGTGGAACTGTCGTCTCCCCCGCCGCCGCACCCGGCGACGACGAGCGCGAGCACGGCGGCAATCGCCGCGCCCAAAAATCCTGCGCGCACCTGCATGATCAGCCTCCTCGTAGCTGCACACAGATGTTTCCCGTTTTGCGGTTCTTACTCGCGCGGCTCGAAGGTGACCTCGATCCGCTCGCCCTCGCGCCGCTCCTCGACCCGTGCGGCGGCACGCAGCGCCTGCACGTCCGCGGCCGTGACGGGCTCCATCAGGCTGCGCGGCCACAAGCGTCGTGCGCGCACGACGTTCGCCTCCGCGGCGTACAGCAGCATCTGCCCACCGAGGTAGAGCCACGACATCAGGCCGATCACGATCGCGAAGAAGCCGTAGGTCGAGTTCAGGCGGCGTACGAAGCGGTCGACGTAGATGCCGCCGATCGCCTGCAACACGGCCCAGCCGACGGCGGCCAGCACTATGCCGAGCCACAGCTGCCGCGTGGGCACGGCATCGACCGTGAAAAGGCGGAAGACCGCCCAGAACAGAACGACGTCGAGCAACGCGGACGCCGCGAAGCCGGCGATCTTCAGCTCCGTGCCGCCGAGCCCGCCGACGAGCAGGCCGACAGCGGTCGTGACGGCCACGTTGAGCAGCCCGAGCACGAGCAGGATCAGGAGTCCCCGCAGCCGCGCCGTGAGGAAGTTGCGCCGCAGACGGTGTGGCACGTCCCACACTCGGTCCATCGCGCGCTGGCCGGCGAGCGTGATGCCGAGCCCCGCCCACACCGCAGCGGCGAGACCGATGATCAGCGCGACGGTGCTGCCGCCGAGCGCGTTGACCTGCAGGTCTCTGCCGATCACAGGGAACTGCCCGACGGCGGAATCGACGATGTCCTGGTAGAGGTCCGGGTTGCCGCTCAGCACGAAGCCGAGCACGGTCACGAGCACCAGCAGCAGCGGGAACAGCGCGAAGAAGCCGAACCAGGCCATCAGCGCCGCGAGGTTGCCCGCGTGATCGTCAGCGAACTTCTTCAGGACGCCGATCGGGAACCCGAGCACGCCGCGGCGGCGCTGGAGGCGGTCGAGCGCGCGCACGGGCGTCAGCGGGTCCACGGCGAAGTTGTACCCGCTGGCGCGGACCGCCGGGCCACCTGCATGCGCGCTGGAGGCGCACCGGAGCCGTCGGCTGTAAATTGCAACAAACGAATGGGACGCGCACCATTCGTGTCTTGCCCATAATTCAATTGGCAAAGATACTTGGTTGCCTTTGCAGTCACCCGCGCTGTAGACCGCACCGCGCCGCCGCTGGAAACTGCCGGGCATCATGAAGCCCGACACGCATTCACCCGACCACGCACGCCTCGGCCGTGCCGTGCGCGAGCTACGCGCCCGTCGCGGGCTCTCTCAGGAGGAGCTGGGGTTCCGCGCCGGCTTGCACCGCAACTATGTGGGCGCGATCGAGCGCGGCGAGATCAATCCGACCTTCCGCGTCCTGCTCAAGCTCGAGCGCGGGCTGCAGCTGCCGCTCTCGGAGATCATCCAGCTGTGGGAGCGGCGCGCAACCGACGCTGTCTCGCCGCGCTTGCGCCGCCCGCCGGTCGCGCCCACACCGCGGCGCCGCAGATCGCCTGAGTAAGGCTCTACGCGAGATTTCCGCCGCTCCGCGCCGGGTATGCGGCCATCGACGAATCCGAACCGATGGAGGCGAACACGATGACAGTCCGCTCGAGCTCGCAGGGCATCCTCTCCGACGAGAACGCAGAGAAACGCCATGAGATCATCGACCTGCTCAAGAAGGCGTACTGGATGGAGCTCGAGACCGTCATGAGCTATCTGGCCAACTCGATCAATCCGGACGGGGTGCGCGCTCAGGAGATCGTCGAGTCGCTCGCTAAGGACATCCAGGAGGAGCTCGGGCACGCGCAGCAGTTCGCGAACCGCATCAAGGAGCTCTACGGGGTCGTGCCCGGCTCGCTCGACTTCGCGGCCGAGCAGACGTATCTGCAGCCACCCGAGCACCAGACCGACATCGTGCACGTGATCCGTGGCGTGATCGAGGCCGAGACGGGTGCGATCGAGCACTACAACCGCATCATCGAGGTAACCGACGGCATCGACTGGGTCACGCAGGACATGGTCATTGCGATCCTCCACGACGAGGAGGGCCATCGTCGATTGTTCGAGGGCTACCTGCGCGAGTACGAGGCCGAGGGCCTCGCTTGAGCGATCCGACTGCGCGGTGGGCGATCCGGCCCGCCGTCCGCGCCGCGGGGCGGGAGATCTCGCACCAGCGTGAGCGAAATCGGTATCTTGGCTGAGGCGCGATGAAGCTCCTCGAGCTGACGACCGAAACTGAGGGCACCACGGTGCGCCTCGTCCTGACTGGCCAGCTGGACATCGCCGGCGCCTCCCGCGTGGAGCGGGAGCTCGAGCGCATCGAGCAGGAACCGCCGGCGACGATCGTGCTCGACCTGCGCGCGCTCACCTTCATGGATTCGACCGGATTGCGCGTGATTTTGGCCGCTGACGGCCGCGCGCGTGAGCAGGCGCGGCGCCTCGTGCTCGTGCGCGGTTCGGACACCGTTCAGCGGATCATCGAGATGACGCGGCTCGACGAGCGGCTCGAGATCGTCGACGATCTCGCCGCAGTCGAAGCCGGCTGAACGCTCAGTCGTCCTGCGGGACCTCGCTGCTGCGCGCCCGGTCCGCCTCGCCGTCGTCGCGCGTCGCCGCCTCGTCCTCGGGCAGGCCGGCATCGTGCAGGATCGCGTGGGCGGATTGCTGGTCGCCATGCGAGGCATGCTCGATCAGCGCCTCCTCGGCCTCCTCGAAACCCTCCGCTTCCCCGCCCCCGCCCTCTACGACCGGCCGCTGGGCCGGGTCGAGGTCCTCGTCGCCTGCGACGCCTCCGATTCCGGCCGCCTCTGCGGCCGCGGCGTCGATCTCATTCTGCTCGTAGCGCGGATCTGAGCTCATCGGTTCCTCCCGGTTCGGTCCATGCCTGCGGAGTACCCGGCGACGGGGGCCGGCACGCATGTGCGTGCTGCATTCGGTGCCCCTCAAGGTGTCACCACCTCGCGTCACATGGACTCGTTTGAGTGGCCGTCACCGTTCTCTTGAACGGTTAAAAGGTGCTTAGCGATTACTCTTTCAGGTTTCGTGGAGGTTCCAGCTGTTTTTATTCATGTTTGCCCTTGGCAGAAACGCCATCGCTCGTTTACGGTGACAGGGATGAGCGGCTACGCGACAACCTTTGCCCGCCAGGAGGACGTTGAGGACCTCACTTGCTCCGAGGCCGCAGCGCTGCTCGGCGTCCCTCCGGCGGCACTCGAGCGGTGGGCGCAGCAGCTCTCGTTCCCGCACAGCGCCGGGGCGAGCAGCGACGCCCGCTTCAAGCGTGCCGAGATCGAAGCGCTGCGCGACGCGCTCGTGCGCACGCATTCGGTCGAAGGCGCCGTGCGCGCCGCGCGCGACGGCACGCACGACTGACCGCGACTGCCTCGGGGCTCCGCATTAGCGGCAGCGTGCGGAGCCCCGAGAGAGTCGCGGGTCCGTCGGAGTTGGTCTCACCGCGGCAGCACGCGCGTCGCGGCGGCTTTCCAGCTGGCGACCGCGCGCGTGCCGGGAGCGAGAGCGAGCCGCGTGGCCGATCCTCCCGTCAACTCGGCCACGAGCGGCTGCGGCGCGGCCAAGCCCACGCGCACGCGGTTACCGATCTCAGTGACCGACAGCACCTCGACCTCCAGCCGATTGCGCGCTGACCCCGCCGACGCGCTGCCGACGGGCTCGAGCGAGATCTCCCACGGGTGCACCGACACCGCCACCTCCCCCACTGCCGGCGCGAGCGCGAGAACCTCGCCGCCGCCGTCGAGTACCACACGCGTGAGTCCCTCCGCGTCGCGCCGCGCCTGACCACGCAGGACCACAGCGCCGGTCAGGTCGGCGACGAACGCCGACGCGGGCGCCGCCGCCAACTCGGCGGCGCTGCCGCGCTGCACGATCCGCCCGGCGTCCAGCACGGCTACCGCGTCACCCAGCAGCGCCGCCTCCGCGAAGTCGTGCGTAACGAGGATCGTCGGCACCTGCAGCTCGCGCAGCAGGATCGCCAGCTCGCGTCCTGCCGCCGCCGCCGAGCGCGCGTCGAGTGCGGCGAGCGGCTCGTCGAGCAGCAGCGCACGGGGGCGCGCCGCGAGCGCCCGCGCGAGTGCGACCCGCTGGCGCTCCCCACCCGACAGTCGTCCCGGGCGCTCGTCGGCGAGCGCGGCGACGCCGAACCGCTCCAACAGTGCGATTGCCTCCGCGCGGCGCTCACGGCGCGGGAGCGCACGCGGCAGGCCATACGCGACGTTGCGCCAGGCGCTCAGATGGCCGAACAGCGCGTAGTCCTGGAAGACGTAGCCGCAGCGGCGACGCTCGGGCGCGACGTCGATCCGGGCCGCTGCGTCGAACCAGGTCTCTGCGCAACACGCGACGCGCCCCTGCGCCGGCCTCAGCAGGCCCGCGACGGCGCGCAGGACGCTCGTCTTGCCGGCACCCGACGGCCCGGCGAGCGCCAGGCAGTCGCCTTCGGGCACCTCCAGCGCAAGCGCGAGCTCGACCGCGCCGACGCGCGTCTCAAGCGCGAGCGAGAGCATTGCGTGCGAGCAGCTTGGTCGACAGCAGCAGCGCGGCTGAGACGGCGACGAGCACCGCGGACAGCGCGAGCGCTCCGTCGAAGTCGGTTGCGAAGTCGGCGTAGATCGCGAGCGGCGCCGTCTGCGTAATGCCGCGGAACGAGCCGGCGAACATGAGGGTCGCGCCGAACTCCCCCAGCGCGCGCCCCCATGCAAGCGCAAGCCCGGCGCCGAGGCCGGGCAGCGCCGCCGGCACCGCGACGTGTGCGAACGTGCGCGCCTCCCCCGCCCCGAGCGTGCGCGACGCCTCGCTCCAGCGCGGGTCGACGGCGGCGAAGGCGCTCTGCGCGGCGCGCACGTGGAACGGTGCCGCCACGAAGATCAGCGCGACGACGACGCCGGCCGTCTGCAGCACGAGCTGGATGCCGGCGTCTTCCAGTGCGCCGCCGAGCAGCCCGTTCGGCCCGAGCGCCGCGAGCAGCGCGATGCCGGCGACGGCAGGGGGCAGCACGAGCGGAAGCTCCAGCAGCGTGACGACGAGCGCGTGACCGGGGAAGCTGCGGGTCGCAAGCAGGTACGCGGCGGGGGTTCCGACGAGCACGATCACGACGATTGCGATCGTCGTCGTCTCCAGGCTCAGCCGCAGCGCCTCACGCGAGGACTCGTCGCCGAGGCTGTCGAGCAGCTCGCGCGGGCTGCTGTGCACGAAGATCGCGACGAGCGGGAGCGTGAGGAACGTCAGCGCCACGGCGAGCGACAGCGCCAGCAGTACCGGGAACCAGCCGGGCCGCCGACGTGCGATCGCCGCCGCGTGAGCCATCGTGTCAGCCCATCGCGGCGGTCTGCGGCGCGCCGAAGCCGGCTTCCTTCAGCGCCGTCTGCGCGCTGCCGTGCAGCAGGCCGGCAACGAAGCGGCGCGCGGCCTGCGGATGCGGAGCTCCCGTCACGACCGCCGCCTCGTAGACGGCCTGCGGCTGCAGCCTTGCGGGCAGCGTGATGCCTCTGATCTGCGCGTCCGCGGCCGCGAGGTCAGTCACGTAGACGAAGCCGGCGTCGACCGCACCCTGCGCGAGCTTGCCGACGATGCCCTTGACGTCCGGCTCCTCCGATCTGACGTTCGCGAGGATCGCCATCGACTGCGCGGGGCCAAGTCGATCGAGCACGTCGCGCGTGTAGGAGCCGATCGGCACCTCTGGCGAACCGATCGCGATCGTCGTCCCCGGCTTCGCCAGATCCGTGAGCGAGCGGATATCGCTGTCCTGCGGTACGGCGAGCACGAGCTGGTTCGTGGCGAAGACGACCGGTCTGCCGACGAGTCCCTCAGCGCGCAGCTGGTCCGGAAATCTCGGGCTCGCTGCGGCGAACACGTCCGGCTTGACGCCCTGCCTGATCTGCGCAGCGAGCTCGTCGGAACCGGCGAACTGGAAGCGGACCGTGCCGCCGAGCGATCTGGCGTAGGCGGGAAAGGCGTCCGTCAGCGACGAGGCCGCGGACACGATCAGGTCCCCGCCGTCGTCGCCGGTCCTGCTGCCGCCGCCGTCCTCGGAGCCGCTTCCGCACGCCGCCATCGCCACTGTCACGATCGCCGCGAGCAGCACGGCCGCCAAACGCTGCGTCACGTTCAGTCCCTTCGATCGATCATCACGGAGGTCGCCTTCACCGCGGCGGTCGCGACCACGCCGGGTCTGAGGCCGAGCTCCTCGACGGAGTCGCGCGTAATCGCTGCGGTCACTAGGAACGGCCCGGCCTCCAGCTCGACGAGCGCCATCACGCCGTCGACCTCGACCGAGCGCACCACACCGGTGAAGCGGTTGCGCGCGGACAGGCGATCGTCCGTCGCGTGGCGCCGCGGGCGCGCGCTCAGGCGCTCGACCTCGGCGCGTGGGACGAGGCGGCGGTTGCGCTCGTCGCGAACGGTGCTCAGTCTGCCGGCGCGGTCCCAGCGGCGCAGCGTGTCGGGGCTGACGCCGAGCGCGCTTGCCGCTTCGCCGAGGGTGAGGTTGACACCCGCCATCTGCCTAAGCATTGCATATGCACATGGCTAAACGCCCGCAGCGCCGGCTCGGCGACGGCCGTCCGGCTCAGCAGACCGGCCGGGCGACGATGAGGTCGAGCGGGCCGCGCAGCGTCGTGCGCGGACGACCGACGCCGCGGTCACGCCTCCAAGGCCCGCTCAGGCCAGTCGGTGCTTCAGCGACTCCGCCTGCTGGCGCTCGACGTCGGCGACGGTGAGCGCTGGGTCGCTGAGGCTGAGGTGTGCGTGAGAGACCTCGGCGGGCGAAGGCTGCTCGGCGGCACCGGGCCAGGTGGCCGGGTCCCACAGTCTCGAGCGCACGAATGCCTTCGGACAGTGCGTGTACAGCTCATCGGTGCGCACGACGATCGCTGTTCGCGGCGGCTTACCGACGGGCGTCAGCCGCTCGAGCAGCTCGGGGTCGGCGGTGACGCACGCGCGGCCGTTGAGGCGGAGCGTCTGGTCGCGCCCCGGGATCAAGAAGATCAGGCCGGCCTGGCCGGTCGCGGCGATGTTCACCAGCGTGTCGAGTCGTCTGTTGCCCGTCGCATCGGGGATCGCGACGTGCTGGTCGTCGAGCGTGCTGACGAAGCCCGGCGGGCCCCCGCGCGGGGTCACGTCGCAGCGTCCCTGCGCGTCGTGGCTGGCGACCAGCACGATCCGCGTCACCGCGATCAGCCGCCGAGCCGTCTCATCGACGTGGTCGAGCTGCTTGCGCAGCACCTGTGGCACCGGACGCTCGTACAACGCTCGGAGCCGCGCCTCGTCCGTGATGGCGCCGGCGAATGGGTCGACATGGACGGCCATGCCGTCGATGATGGCAGCGGATGCGGCGCTCAGCGTCGATCCCGCTCGCGCAGCCACGCGGCCACCTCAATGGCGTTGCGGTCCGGTGGGAACACTGGGTAGAAGGCCTTCACGATCGCGCCGTCCCGGACGACGAGCGTGACGCGCTTGTAGAGCCGCCAACCGGCGACCTCGAACGTCGGGAGTCTCAGCGCCGTGGCGAGACGCAGCTCCGGATCGGACAGCAGCGCGAACGGCAGCTGCTCGCGTGTGGCGAACGCGGTCTGCTCGGTCGCCGGCTGCGCGCTCAGACCCAACACCTGCGCCCCGAGCGCGGCCAGCTCGCCAGCATGATCGCGGAACGCACAGCTCTGCGGCGTGCAGCCGCGCGCACCCGGGATCGCGTCCCAGCCGTCCGGCGAGGGCTCGCCCGGCGTGCCAGTGCGCGGGTAGATGTAGAGCACGAGCGTGCCCGCTCGCGCAGCCGCCTCCGCCAGGTCCTGCTCTCCGCCAAACGTCGATGGCAACGCCAGCGCCGGCAGCCGCATGCCCGACAGATGATCCGCCGCGCCGTCGTCGACCGGCACCGGCAGGTCTGGCGGGAGCGCGTGGTAGTCGGGGCTGCTCACGCCGCCTCCGCCGCCACCTCGGCGATCACGCGCGACAGTTGTCCGCCCTGCCAGGCAAGCGGAGATCTGCCGAGCTCCTCGGTCAGCAGTCGGGCGCCGGGGATCGCGGCAGCGTAGGCCTCGCCGACGGCGAGTGGGTGTCCCGGGTCGGCCTCGTCGCGGCTGGCGACGACGACCGCGGGCACCGACAGCACGCCCAGCTGCGCGAGCGACTCGTACGGCTGCGAGCGCGGCGTCGCGTGGAGCGCGTCGGCGAGTGCGCCCAGATCCGCGTGCTGGGCCATCCGCTGGCGCAGCACGAGCCGCACCGTGTCGCGCCATCCCGCCGGCACCTCGTCCTCGACGCGGTACGCCTCCACGAAGCCCTCCACCCCGCCCGACCGCAACCCCTCCGCCAGCGCGTCCCAGCGCGCGAAGTCGCGCGGAGCCTCCGGGTCGAAGGCAGGCGTCACGACGACGACGCCGGCCACCCGCTCCGGCGCGTCGAGCGCGAAACGCAGCAGCGTATGAGCCCCCATCGAGGCGCCCGCCAGCACGGCGCGCTCGACTCCGCACGCGTCCATCACCGCGCGCAGGTCCAAGGCCAACTCGTTGTACCCGTAGGCGTCCCGCGACGGCGCCGGGCTCGACTGCCCGTGCCCGCGCGCGTCATACGACACGACGCGATGGCCGCCGCGCTCCAGCGAGCGCGAGCCCATCACGACGTAGCGGCGCGTCGCGGTGAGCCCGTGCAGCAGCACGACCGGGGCCCCCTCGCCCATCTCTTCCACTGCCAGGCGCGCACCATCGCGCTCGACGATTCGATCAGCCATGGCCGAGGTCATATCACTACCCTCAGGACATGGTCTTTGACGTCACCGAGCAGGACTTCGAGGCGCAGGTCGTCGAGCGCTCGCGCACGATGCCGGTCGTCGTCGACTTCTGGGCCGAGTGGTGCGGGCCGTGCCGACAATTGACGCCGGTCCTCGAGCAGGCGGTCGCCGCGCGCGACGGCAAGATCGCGCTCGCGAAGCTCGACACCGACAGAAACCCGTCGATCTCGCAGGCCTTCGGGATCCAGGGGATTCCGGCGGTCAAGGCGTTCAAGGACGGCCGCATCGCCTCCGAGTTCACCGGCGCCCAGCCGCGCGCGCAGGTCGACCGTTTCCTCGACGCCCTGCTCCCCTCCGAGGCCGAGACGCTCGCCGCCGCCGGCGACGAGGCGTCGCTGCGCAAGGCGCTGGAGCTGGAGCCGAACCGCGCCGACGCGCTCGTCCCGCTCGCCCGGCTGCTGCACGCGCGCGGCGAGGATGACGAGGCGCTCGCGCTGCTCGAGCGCGCTCCCGGGGACTTCGGCGGCGCCGGCCTTACCGCCCGCATCAAGCTGCAGCAGGCCGGCACGCCGGATCTCGGCGACGCCTTCGCCGCGCTCGACGCCGGCGAGCACGAGCGCGCACTCGACCTGCTGATCGCGGCACTGCCGAGCGCCGACGGCGCCAAGGACGACATCCGCAAGGTCGTCGTCGGCGTGCTCGACGAGCTCGGCGTCGAGCACCCGCTCGCGCGCGACGCGCGGCGGAGGCTCGCCGCGGCGCTGTACTGACCCTGACGCGCGGCTATGCAGCTTCGAGCGGCAGCGCGAGCTGATCGCTCGCCGCGTCCGACGAGGCCGCAGCGGCGTCGTCGTCCGCGAACGACGCCATCCGCACGCCGAGCAGCCGCACCGGTCGCGGCGGCGCGTAGGCGCGCAGCAGCTCCAGCGCGATTCCGGTCACGACGTCCGCGTCGCATGTCGGAGCCTCGATCGTGCGCGCGCGGGTGACGTTGGTCCAGTCGTCGAGGCGCACCTTGATGCCGATCGTCCGACCGCGCTTGCCACGTGCCGCGAGACCGTCGCACAGCTCGCGCGCGAGCCGGCGGAGGATCTCCTCCAGCTCGGCGAGCGACGCGATGTCCTCGTCGAAGGTCCGCTCGTTCGAGCGCGACTTCAGCACGCGGTCGGTACTCACCGGCGAGTCGTCGTGGAACCACGCGCGCGCGTGGAGCTCGCGCCCCTGCCGCGCGCCGAAGCGCGCCGCAAGCTCGGCCTCCGGCATCTGCTGCAGCGCGCGGATCGTCTCTATCCCGTGCTCGCGCAGGCGCTCGGCCGTCTTCGGCCCGATCCCCGGCAGACGGCTCGGCGGGTCCCCGGCGAAGCGCTCGGCCGCCTCCTCGCGGCCCATCGCGACGAAGCCCCTCGGCTTGCCGAGGTCGCTGCAGATCTTCGCGATCAGGCGGTTCGGCGCGATCCCGGCCGACAGCGAGATGCCCGTCCGCTCCAGCACGTCGGCGACCAGCTCGCGCAGCACGCGCAGCGGCTTCTCGGTACCGGTGAGATCGGCGTACGCCTCGTCGAGGCCGAGGTGCTGGAGCGGGCCGAGGCGCTCCACGACGATCTCCCACACCTCGCGCGACTTGGCGCGGTACGCCTCGAAGTCCGGCGGCAGCACGATCGCGTGCGGGCAGAGGCGGCGGGCCTGCGAGGCCGGCATCGCGGAGCCGACGCCGTATCTGCGCGCCTCATAGGAGGCGGTCGTGACGACGGCGCGCGGGCCGGAGCCGGCGACGATCACCGCCTTCCCGCGCAGCTCCGGGCGCCGCAGCAGCTCGACCGACGCGTAGAAGGCATCGCAGTCGAGGTGTGCGATGACGCGCTTGGGCGCGGCGGAAGGCGGCGTACCCTCGGACATCTGCAGCTCCGAGAGTACGCCGCCAGCCGGTCAGATCACACGAACATGTGTTCGCGCGCAGACGAAATCCGCTACTTCGTGCTCCACACCACGCCGACGCCTTCGAACCCGAGCGAACGCGCCGTCGCGCCCGTCAGGTCCCATTCGCGCCCGCCGACGTACGGACCGCGGTCGATCACGGGGACCGTGACCTCGCGGCCGTGGTAGCGCAGCGTCACCTTCGTGCCGCACGGCAGGTACTTGTTCGCGACGCCCTGCGTGTCGTAGCCGAGCGTCCCGCCGCACGCGAGCGCGCCGCCGTAGAGCCCGTACCACGACGCGAGGCTTGCGCGGTACGTCTGCAGGGTCCCGGCAGCGGCTCTCGTGCCGGCGTTGCGGCGGTCCCCCGCGAAGCGCACGCGCAGCCGCTGCGAGCCCGGCGCATGCGTCGCCACACGCGCCGCGAAGTGGCCGTTCGCCCTCGTGCGCGCACGCGCCACGGCGCGCCAGCGGCCGTGCGAGCCCGCCTCCACGACGAGGCGACGCCCGCGGGTGCGGGGCAGCAGCGTGCCGCGCACGTGGACCGCCTGCCCTGCCTGCACGTCATGGCCGCGATGGCCGACGACGAGCCGTCCTGCGACCGCGATCCGGCGTGCCGAGCTGGCCGGCGCCGCTTCCGCGGCGACGACCCCCGGAGCGGGGGTGCCTGCACCCGCGGTCGGAGCAGTCTCTGGCAGCACTGCGATCCGCAGCGCCCCCGAGCGCTTCAGACGCACGCGGAAGCGGTAGCGACCGCGCTCTTCGACGGTCGCGGTCGCGACCGGGCGCCAACGCGCACCGCGCGCGGCGTACTGCAGCGCAATCCGGCGGCCGGCGTCGGACGCTGCGAAATGTCCGCGCACGTCGGCGCGCTGACCGAGCCGCAGCGTCGCGTCCCGCACCGCGGGTGGGCGCAGAATCGGCGACGACTCCGGCGCAGGCGTCGCCTGGGCGAACGTCAGCGCCGTGACGGACAGGGTCGTTCCGAGTGCGAGCGCACCGACCGCCGCTTTGCGCGGCGCGATGCGACCCGCTGGTTGCAAGCGCAACAGGTCGCCTCCTTGAAGTTCGACCGCGCCTACGGAGTTAGCTGTCGGGCTCGCGGCATCGTCTCGATTACGCCCGTCTTCACAGTGAAGACGGGCGTGACGATGGCGCTACGGCAGCAGCAGCTGCCGATTCGCCCCAGCCAAGCGCATCGCACACGCTCGGCACTGGTTCCCCCGCTCGTCGCAGCACCGGGCCGCAACGACTCGGCAAGTCGATGACCACGGCAGGGTAACAGGGTCGTAACGCCCGCGAATGTGTCCGATCTCACACTTCCCCGGCCTGCCACAATGGCTGCGTGGCCAATCGCAACCGCCTCACGGGGCTCGACAGCTCGTTCCTGCATCTGGAGCACGACGCTGCGACGCACATGCACGTCGCCTCCTGCATGGTGTTCGACGGGCCCCCGCCGACGCACGACGAGCTGGTCGCGCACGTCGAGGCGCGCCTGCACCTCGTGCCGCGCTACCGCCAGCGGCTCGCGTTCGTCCCGTTCGGCCAAGGTCGCCCCGTGTGGGTCGACGATCCGCACTTCAACACCCGATACCACGTCCAGCAGCACGCGCTGCCCAGGCCCGGCAGCGACGAGCAGCTCAAGCACCTCGCCGGCCGTGCCTTCTCGCAGCAGCTCGACCGCAACAAGCCGCTGTGGGAGCTGTGGCTCGTCGAGGGGCTCGAAGGCGGCCGCTTCGCGATCCTCGGCAAGACCCACCACGCGCTCGTGGACGGCATCTCCGGCGTCGACATCACGACGGTCCTGTTCGACGTCACGGAGGAACCTGCGCCCACGCCCTCGCCCGAACAGCCGTGGGTCCCGCGTCCGCTGCCCAGCTCCGCCCAGCTGCTGGCCGACGCGCTGCTGGAGCGCGCGACCGTGCCCGCCGAGATCGCCCGCGGACTCCGCGCCGTCGCGCGCCGCCCGCGTCGCGTCGCGAAGGAGCTGCTCGGCGACGTCAGAGCCGTCAGCTCGTTCACGCTGCCCGGCGCCCGCAGCGCGCCGCCCAGCCCGCTCAACGTGCCGATCGGCCCGCACCGCCGCTTCACCTGGGCCGACGAGGACCTCGAGCGCATCAAGGCGATCAAGAACGCGCTCGGCGGGACCGTCAACGACGTCGTGCTCGCGACCGTCGCCGGCGGCCTCGGGCGATACCTGCGCGCTCATGGCCATCCGACGATCGACCTCGTGCTGCGCGCGATGATCCCCGTGTCCGTCCGCAGCGAGGAGGCGCGCGGCGCGCTCGGCAACCAGGTTGCGGCCGTGTGGGCGAGCCTGCCGGTCGGCGAGACCGATCCGGTCGAGCGGCTCGCACTCGTGCGCGGCGAGATGGAGAACCTGAAGGAATCCCATCAGGCCGTCGGGGCGCGACTGCTCACGGAGCTGACGGGCTTCGCCCCGCCGACCGTGATGGCGCAGGCCGCGCGGCTGCAGGCGCGCCAGCGCTACTTCAACCTCGTCGTCACGAACGTGCCAGGTCCGCAGTTTCCGCTCTACGTGCTCGGGCGCCGCATGCGCGCGATCTATCCGATGGTCCCGCTCGCGCAGAATCTCGCGCTCGGGATCGCGATCATGAGCTACGACGGCAGACTCGCGTTCGGCCTCAACGCCGACTTCGACGCGCTGCCCGATCTCGAGCTGCTGGCCGCGCAGCTCGACGAAGCACTCGACGAGCTGGCGGTCGCCGCCGGCCTTCCGCCCCGCCGTCCGGCGCGTACCCGGCGACGCAGCCGCAGCGAGAACGGCCGCGCGACGGTCGAGGCGAGCACCGCGAGCTGACGCTCCGTCGGGCCGGCGTGGCATCGTCCACGGTGACCAGCCATGGAGTCCTCCACCCCCTCTCCGGGACCGTCGCATAACCGTCTGCGCCGAATCGGCCTCGCGCTTGTGACGCTCGTCGTCGCGCTCGGCGGCTTCGTACTCGTGCTGCTGTTCTTCGAGGGCCGCGACGACTCGCAGGTGCCGCAGGCCACGAGCGGCGGCGACGTCCCTGGGCAGGTCGTGACCGACCAGCGCCGCGCACAGGCGTCGGCGCTGATCCGCAGTGACCGCGACGGCACACGCCTGAGCGAGGACCAGCTGCTGCACGCGCTCGAGCTGGGCGACGTCGTGCTCCTGTACGGGACGAAAGCGGCGCCGCCGGCGCTGCGCGCGCTGCAGGAGCGAGTCAGCGGTCCGTTCGACCCGGTGCTCGCGGCCAACGGCGCTGCCGTGATCCTTGGCTACAGACCCGGGACGGACGGCGTCACCGCACTTGCATGGCGGCGTGTGCTGCGCGCGCCCAGCCCCGCGGATCCGGCCGTCCAGGAGTTCGCGGACTACTGGCTGGGTCGCGGCGCCGGCTGATCTGCACGCTGCCACCCGCCATCGCGGAGGCGCGGTTGCGATCATCTCGGCATGGCACCTTCGAGCGGTCCCCTGCGCATCGCGCTCAGCCAGATGAATGCCGTCGTGGGCGACATCGCCGGCAACGAGCGGGCAATCCTCGACGCGATCCACCAGGCCCGCGCGGCAGGCGCCCAGCTCGTGCTGTTCCCCGAGCTCGCGCTGACGGGTTACCCGCCCGAGGACCTGCTGCTGAAGGAGCACTTCCTGCGCGACGCCCGCGCGGCGCTCGACCGCGTCGCCGCGGCCACAACCGACATCGTCGCGCTCGTCGGCTTCCCCGAGCGCGAGGACGACGTCTACAACGCGCTCGCGGTGCTGTCCGACGGCACCGTGCAGGCCGTCTACCGCAAGGTCCACCTGCCCAACTACGGCGTCTTCGACGAGCAGCGCTACTTCCAGAGCGGCACCGGCCCCGCGCTGATCGAGCTGGGCGACCACAAGGTCGGGCTGACGATCTGCGAGGACATCTGGGAGCCCGGCCCGCCCGCCTCTGCCGAGGCGCGCGCCGGCGCGACGCTGATCGTCAACGTCTCGGCCTCCCCCTACCACGCCGGCAAGGGGCTCGAGCGCGAGCGGATGCTCGCCCAGCGGGCGCGCGACAACCTCTGCCCGATCGCCTTCTGCGCGATGGTCGGCGGCCAGGACGAGCTCGTCTTCGACGGCCATTCGCTCGTGCTCGACCACCACGGCGAGGTGATTGCGCGTGCCGGTCAGTTCACCGAGGAGCTGCTGATTGCGACGATCGACCTCGAGGCGGCGCAAACCCAGCGCCTGCGCGACGCGCGCCAGCGCGCGCCTGCCCGTGAGGCGCGCGAGTCGGTCCCAACCCTGGCACGGCTGGCACTGCCCGGCGGCGCCGGCAGCGGCCCGGCGGACGACCATGTCGGCGGCACGATCGCGCCCCTGCTCGACCCAACCGCCGAGGTCTACGCGGCGCTCGTCACCGGCCTCCGCGACTATGTGCGCAAGAACGGCTTCAGACGCGTCGTGCTCGGCCTCTCAGGCGGGATCGACTCTGCGCTCGTCGTCTGCATCGCCGCCGACGCGCTCGGCCCGGAGGGGGTCGCGGCGGTCGTGATGCCCTCGCCGTACTCGTCCGCCGACACGCAGGAGGACGCGCGTGCGCTCGCCAGACACCTCGGTGTCGAGCTGTTCGAGCTGCCGATCGAGCCGGCGATGAAGGCCTACGACGCCGCCCTGCAGGAAGTCTTCTCCGGCACCGATCCGGGCCTCGCCGAGGAGAACATCCAGGCGCGCATCCGCGGCAACCTCGTGATGGCGCTGTCGAACAAGTTCGGCTGGCTCGTGCTGGCGACCGGCAACAAGTCGGAGATGTCGGTCGGCTACTCCACGCTCTACGGCGACCTCGCCGGCGGGCTCGCCGTCATCAAGGACTGCCCGAAGACCGTCGTCTACGAGCTCGCGCGTCATGTCAACGAGGTGGCCGGAAGTGAGCGGATTCCCGCCTCGATCATCGACCGCGCCCCGAGCGCCGAGCTGCGCCATGACCAGCGCGACGAGGACTCGCTCCCCCCTTACGCCGTGCTCGACCCGATCCTCGACGCCTACGTCGAGGACGACCTCGGCCGCGAGCAGCTGCTGCTGCGCGGCTTCGACGCCGCCGACGTCGACCGCGTGATCGCCCTCGTAGACCGCGCCGAGTACAAGCGCCGTCAGGCGCCACCCGGCATCAAGATCACCAGCCGCGCCTTCGGCCGCGACCGCCGCGTGCCGATCACGAACAGATACGGCGGCTGAGCGCCGCGTCAGCCTCCGCGCGCGGGCCGCACGGCAATTGTCATGCGCGTCGTCGCGCACAGACGATCGTCGTCGTCGCGGATCTCGACGTCCCACAGCCACGTCGTGCGGCCTCTGTGGAACGGGCGCGCTGTGGCGTGGATCGTGCCATCGAGGATCGGGCGCAGGAAGCTCGTGCTGTTCGAGAGGCCCATCGCGTGCATGCCCTGCTCGTGCACGCCGAGGAACGTGCCCATCGAGGCGAGCGACTCGGCGACGGAGGCGAATACGCCGCCGTGCACGAGCCCGAACGGCTGCTTCAGCTCCGCTCTCACCGGGACGATCGCCGTGATCGAGCCGTCGTCCTTGACGGAGATGTCCTGCATCCCGATGAGCGCGTCGAACGTCATGTCCTGCTGGGGCGGGATCGGGGCGTCCACGGCGCGGAACGATAGTGCGCGCGGCGTGCCCAGCGCGCCGCGAACGCCGCAAGCGGGTCGGCCGAACGTCGCCGTCCTCTACGCTTGAACGCAGTGAGCGGGCTCGAGACGCTTCCCCCCGACCAGCGCGCTGTGCTGCAGCTGATCCTCGTGCAGGGTCGCGGCTACGCCGACCTTGCGGCGACGCTGCGGCTTGACGCCGCGGCGGTGCGCGAGCGCGCGCATACCGGCGCTGCGACGCTCGTACCGGGCCCGCCCACCCGCGACGCCGTCGACGCCGACACGCGCGGACGCGTCGTCGACTACCTGCTCGGCCAGCAGGACGACGGCGAGCGGATCGTCACGTTCGCCGAGCTCGGGGCCTCGCCCGCCGCCTGCCGTTGGGCGCAGGAGCTGCGCGCGCAGCTCGCCAGTATCGCGAGCGAGGAACTGCCGGAGGTGCCCGCGTCCGCCACCGCCGCCGTGACGAACGGCAGCGGCGGGAGCAGCACCTCGGCGATAGCCCCCACGCCTGCGGCAGTCGCCACCGCGCCCGCCCCTACGCCAGCGGCTGCGCCTGCCGCTACCGCTGCCGTGCCCTCCACCCCGGCTCCCGCCGCGACGCCCGCCGCACCGCCAAAGTCGCCCGCGACCGGCGGGCCGTCCGCACCCGCCGGCGGCCCGAGCGGCCCGCGCCCCTCCCGCTTCGGCGGCGCGATCCTGATCGGCGGCGCCGCAGTGCTGGCGATCGTGCTTGCGATCGTCCTGATCGGCGGCGACGACAGCCCGAGCTCCTCCGGATCGACGGGCAGCACTCAGCGGACGAGCGCACAGACCCAGACGTCGACCAACGCCGCGAGCAGACAAGCGGCGGCGAGAACGGTCGGCGGCGCGGTCCTGAGAGCGACGTCGAGCGGCGGCAGCGCATTTGGCGCCGCGCTCGTGCAGCAGACCGCGAACGGCAGACGCCTGCTGGCCATCCAGGTCGCGAGACTGCCCGGCAACGGCGCCCAGGAGATCTACGCGATCTGGCTCCAGGGGACGACAGGGAACAAGTTCCTCGGCTTCGTCCCGAACCAGGTGAGAGCGAACGGCACCTTCACCGTCAGCTCAGCGCTGCCGAGAAGCCTCGACCTGTCCGCCTACTCGACCGTGCTCGTCACGAGCGAGGGCACGAGCGCCGTGCCGACCACGCCGGGGACCGCCGTTGTCAGCGGTCCGCTCAGAGTCGCCGGCTGAGCGCAACGCCCTCACGCGGCGACGACCTGATCGAGCCCTTCCAGCGCCTCGGTCAGCTGCCGCCGTGCGGCACGCTTGAACAGGAACGGCGTGAGGCGCGACCAGCCCAGCAGCTGCTGACGCAGCTCGATCGTCACGCTCGTCGCCTCCCCACCATCGGCAGGTGCCAGCTCGACGGCTGTCACCGCCTCGGCCAGCAGCCGCTCGAACGGCGTTCCCTCGAGCTGCTGCTCCCACCGCAGCCGCCGCAGCGGCTCCGTCTCCAACATGCGGAAGTCGGCGCGGATGCCTCTGCCTCTCGCTGTGCCGAGCACCTGCGTGAAGGAGCCCTCCTCGACCGCCTCCATCCGCACGACGCGCGGCCACCAGCGTGTCTGATGCCACGGATCCGCGAGGACGGCCCAGACGGCCTCGGGCGAGGCCGCAAGCGTGCGGCTGACGCGCGTCGTCGGCACGGGCGGGCGGGATCCGAGCCCTAGAAGCTCAGCCTGCGAGGTTGCGCAGGTCGCGTATCAGCAGCAGGTGCTTGAGATACGTCGCGACAGCGGCGAGGTTCTCGAGCGTCTCGACCGCCTCTCTGCGCCGCTCGGGATTGCGCGAGCGCAGCGCCGGGGCAAGGATCTGCTGCAGCAGCGCGGCCTCGCGGTCAGCCGAGGTGCGGAAGACACGCAGATTGCGCCCGGCGACGCCGTACCTCGCGAGCTCGGCAACGGCGCGCACGATCTCGCGCTCGGTCTCGTCGTAGTAGCGGACACCGGCGCGCGACTCGCCTCTGATGACGCCGAACTCCTCCAGCTCACCGACCAGTCTGGGCGCGGCGCCGGTCTCCTCGACGACGTCCTCCAGCGAGTAGACCGCGCCCGGCCCCTTGACGGCGACGGCCGTGCGACGCAGGTGGCGGATGTCCGGTCTCTGCGCGGTGCGCTCCTGCGCCATCTCGCCGTCGGTGCGGCCGCCGGCCAGCTCCTGGCGGATCACGCGCAAGGGCAGGAACTCGTCGCGCTGCAAGCGCAGGATCGTGCGCAGCCGCTGGACGTCGTTCTGCGTGTAGAGGCGGTAGCCGCCCTGCGTGCGGCGCGGCGTGAGCAGCTTCTGATCCTCGAGGTAGCGGATCTTCGAGATCGAGATGTCGGGGAACTCCTGCTTGATCGCCTTGCAGACGGCGCCGATCGTGAGGGACTTCTGGCGGACGCGCGGCTGCTCGGACTCGGCTTCGGCCGCGACCGGCGCCTCGGTGTCTGCGTCGTGCGCGACGGCGGCGACGGGATCGAGCTCGGTGTCGGATGCGTGCGGGGTCATCGTCAGCGAGCCAGGTAGGCGAGCTTGTACTTGCCGATCTGCAACTCGTCGCCGTCCTGCAGCCGGTGCGACTCGATCCGCGTGCGGTTCACGTATGTGCCGTTGAGCGAACCGCAGTCGTCGAGGTACCAGTCGTCGCCGCGGCGCACGAGCAGGGCGTGGTCGCGAGAGACGGTCACGTCGTCGAGGAACACGTCGCTGTCGGGCCGACGGCCGATCGACAGGCGCTCGCCGTCGATCGCAAAGCTCTCGCCGGCGCGGCCCCCGCCGGAGCGGATGACGAGTGCGGCACCGCGCGCGACCACCTGTTCGAGCTGGACGGGCTCGATCTCGCCGGTCTCGCCGATCCGGTACGTGGCCGTCGTCTCATGACTGGTCCCCTCGGAGACGGCCAGGTACGCACCGCACTTCTGGCAGTAGTTGGCTCCGACGGCATTCGCGAAGCCGCATTCGGGGCAATGGAGCGCCACGGGATCCTCCGGTGGGCGGTGAGCCCTCCGGCTACTCCTCGTCCAGCTTCGGGCCGCGGCCCGCGAGGATGTTCGTCAGCTTCTCGACGTCGGCGCCGGAGAAGACATCCTCGCCGCCTTCGTGCTTCTTGCGCAGCCGGTTGACCAGCTCCGCGCGCAGGATGTCGATCTTGCCGTGGAGGATCCGGCGCTTGTAGCTGATCTCGAGCTCCTCCTCGGTCAGCTGCTGAATCAGATCCTTCAGCTCCTGATCCGACAGGGAGCCGAGGTCCGGGAAGGTGTCCATCGTCACGCTAAGTCTCCGATCCTCACTGGCGGGACGCGCGAGTATAGCCGCGCGACGTCGCAACCTCAACGTTAGCTTGAGGGTCTGGGCATTTGCATTATGCGCCAGCCATCGCGCAGGTAGAGCGCGGTCGCGGCCAGCGCGAGCGCGAGGCCGATGTAGAGCAGCACCTCGCCGAGCGTTCCCAGCCCGCACATCGGGAAGAACAGGCCGCCCATCACCGGTGCCACCGCGAGCCGTCCCGGCCAGTTGATGCGCAGGTCCACCCCGCGCTTCAGCCCGTAGCGGCCGACGACCAGCATCAGCAATTCGCGTGCGACGAGCACGGCGAGCGCCCAGCGCGGCAGCAGCGCGAAGTGCCAGTTGACGATCACGCCGCAGATCACCAGCAGGCGGTCCGTGACCGGGTCCATCAGCGTGCCGAGGCGGCTGTACTGGCGGGTGATGCGCGCGGCCATCCCGTCGGCGTAGTCGCCCCAGCCGATCACCGCGAAGAGGATCGCCTGCGGCGCGCCGACGCCGTCGTCGCTCGACAGCGCCACGATGAGGAAGACGGGAATCAGCGCGAGCCGCGCGAAGCCGATCGCGTTGGGGATCGTCCACGGGTTGAGCGGGGCGCCGGCGAGCGTGGCTGCCGGCGGCGGACCGGAGCGGTCCAAGCCGAGCAGGCGGCGGGCGGTCAGAGGACGGCGCGCAGCCGGGTCCACGCCCGCGCGCGCGGCGTCGTCCTGCGGACCGCTTACGGGAGCGTCCGCCACAGCTCGAGCACCGCCTCGGCGGCCCCCTCGAGCGCGACGCCGCGCGTCTCGCGGCCGCGGCGCACCTGCAACTCGAGCTCGCCGCCGGACAGCGTGCGCTTGCCGACCGTGATCCGCAGCGGGCAGCCGAGCAGCTCCGCGTCGGCGAACTTCTGACCGGGGCCGAGGTCGCGGTCGTCGTAGAGCACGTCGGCGCCGAGCGCGCGCAGCTCGTCGTAAAGCTTGTCGGCGTACACCTGCTCCTCGGTGCCGGTTCTGCCCAGCCCGACGAGCTCGAGCTCGAACGGCGCGAGCGCCCGCGGCCAGGCGATCCCCGCCTCGTCGGCGGTCTGCTCGACGGCGGCTGCGACGATGCGCGCAGGTCCGATCCCGTAAGAGCCCATGACGATCGGCTTCGACGTGCCCGACTCGTCGAGGTAGGTGGCGCCGAGCGGCTCGCTGTAGCGCGTGCCGAGCTTGAAGATGTTCGCGACCTCGATCGCCGTCTGGATGCGAATCGCCTGACCGTTCACCGTGTCCCCCGCCTCGACCGTGCGCACGTCGACGCGCTCGAACGCGAAGTCGCGCCCCGGCTCGACGCCGCGCAGGTGGAAGTCGGGGCGGTTCGCGCCCGTCACGTAACCGCCCTCGGTCACGGCCGCGTCGAGCAGCACGGGCGCGTTGGCGCCAACTGGACCGATGTAGCCGGCGGGACCGATCTTCCGCGCAAACTCGTCCGGCTGAGCCGGACGGCAGTCGGCACCGAGCGCGTTGCGCAGCTTGATCTCGTTGACGCGGTGGTCGCCGCGCACGACGACGAGCACGAGCCCGCGCCCCTCGACCATGACCGGGTAGGCCTTCAGCAGCGCGCCGGCGGGCACGCCGAGGTTGCCGGCAACCTCCTCGACGGTCGTGAGGCCCGGCGTGTGAACCTCCTCGGGCTGACTCAGCGGCGCGGGCAGCTGCACCGGCTGCGGATCGGCGCTCGCGACCTCGACGTTGGCGGCGTAGCCGGGCGCGAGCGCAACCGCGTCCTCCCCGGCCGCACAAGGCGCCATGTACTCGTGCGCGCCGGAGCCGCCCATCATCCCCACGTCGGACTCGACGCGATACCACTCCAGCCCGGTCCGCTCGAAGATGCGGTCGTAGGCACCGATGTGCTTCTCGTAGCTGACCGCCAGGCCTTCCTCGTCGCGATCGAACGTGTAGGCGTCCTTCATGATGAACTCTCGCGTGCGCAGGACGCCGGCGCGCGGACGCGGCTCGTCCCGCTCCTTGACCTGGAAGTGGTAGAGGATCAGCGGCAGGTCGCGGTAGGAGCGCACCACCTGCGCCACGTGGGTGGTGACGACCTCCTCGTGCGTCATCGCGAGCACCATCTCGGCGCCCTTGCGGTCCTGCAGCTTGAGCAGCTCGTCGATCGCGTAGCGGCCGGTCCGCTTCCACGGGTCGGCCGGGTTGAGGACAGGCATCAGCAGCTCTTGCCCCCCGATCGCATTCATCTCATCGCGAATGATCCCGACGGCCCGCTCGTGCGCCCGCCAGCCGGCCGGCATCCACGTCCACAAGCCGGTGCCGAGCTGGCGCACCAGCCCGGCACGGACCATCAGCTTGTGCGAGATCGCCTCCGCATCCGCGGGGGCCTGCTTCTCGGTCGGCAGCAGGTAGGAGGACAGGCGCGTCATCGCGGGCGAAGTATGTCGGTTTCGCGCTACCGCGGCCGCGAGCATCGCGACCGTGTGACGTCACCGCGGCGCGCTTAGCGGAACAGCGTGCGATTCGCCAGCAGCACGTCGAACACCGGGCGCGGGGCGCCGTGGATGTCGAGCACGGCGGAGTCCCAGCGGTTGGTCGGCGGGGAGGCGAACCACTGGTAGAGGTAGACGCGGTCGATCTTGCGGCGGTAGAGGCTCGCCTGCTTGAAGATCGCCGCCATCGCTCGCTTCTGGCGGGCGAGGTCGGGGCGGAAGGACTGGCGGGCGTTCTGCGGCTGGAAGCGGAAGAGGCCTGCCGTCTCGGTCAGCCAGATCTTGCCGGGCAGGATTCTCGCCGCTCTGCGCATCGAGCTGTTGACGTCCTTCACGAAGCGGTTCGTGTCGGTGTAGTTGTGCAGCCCCCACACCTTCGGCGTCACGACGTGGTGCGCTCTGAAGGCTCTCAGCACCGCGGCCGAATACTGCGCCATGTTCGGCAGGTCCTGGATGTCAGCGCCGAGCACGATGCAGCCCAGGCAGTTCGCCTTGGCGATCTGGTAGTAGGTGACGACCGCATCGGGGTAGCGCGCGGTCGGCTGCGTGAGGTTGTTGACCTCGTTCCACGGCTGGTAGATGCGCACGAACGGGTAACGCGCGCGGAAGGCGCGGAAGGCTCGTCTGTACGCCGCCGCGCTGATCGGTCTGCAGCCCTTCGCGCGGCCGATGTTCGGACATCTCATGGTCGACGGCGGGTTGAACGCGACGACGATCTCCATGTCGGCGGCCTGCGCGGCGTCCATCCACGCGTCGACCGTGGCGCGCTCCTTGAAGATCGAGTCGATCGCCGTGATGTAGCGCGTCCGCATCGGCGCCAGCTGCTCGAAGTGCGGTTCCGTGAACAGCGCCGGGTTCTGGTCCGCCACCCCCACGACGTACGCGCCGCTCGTGGCCGGCGCGGCGAGCGCAGCGCAGACGAGCATCGCGAGGAGCAGGGGAAGCGAGCGGCGGGGGTTCACGTCGTGGATTCCTTTCTCGGCGGGACGCCGGTCCCCTGCCTGGCTGCGGGGATGCGCGGGATCGGCGGCTCGCACTGTAGCGGCGCCACCGGCCGCGGAGTGTCATCCGTGTGAACCCCGTCTGCCCCGGCGAGTTGCGCCGGTGAATGACGCCTCAGGCGCTGCCGGCGAGCAAGAGCTCGGCGACGCCGACGGGGTCGTCGCTCATCGGGATGTGGCCGCAGCCGGGCAGCGGCACGTGCCGGGCCTGCGGCAGCATGGCGCGAGCGCGCTCGGCCTGACGCGGGATCAGCAGCCGGTCGCGCGTGCCCCAGCCGATCGTGACGGGCACGCACAGCTCGTCGCCGTCCCGGAACGCGTACTCGCGGGACATCGGCAGCGTCGCCTCCCATCCCGGCGCGCGTGCGAGCTGCACGAGGTCCTCGGCCGCCTCTGCGCCGTCGCGGCGTGCCGGGCGCCCGTACATCAGGCCGATCGTCGCCTGCCGTCCGACCGGCGACTGCACGATTCGCTGCAGCTGCGGTCCAAGCCGCGTGGCCGAGAAGTGGGTGACCCGCAGCATGGTGCGCGAGTAGCGCGCCTCTGCCGGACTCCAGAAGCCGACCGGCGACAGCGCGGTCGCCGAGGCCACCGCCCCCATCCGCGCCAGCTCGAGCGAGATGCCGCCGCCCAGCGAGTTGCCTGCGACGTGCGGTCTGTCGATCCCCAGCTCGCCCCACCAAGCCGCGACGGCGCGCGCGAGCGCCTGAACCGTCGGCTTGTCCGCCAGCGCCGGTGAGTCGCCGAAGCCCGGCAAGTCCACGGCGAGCACGTCCCGCTCAGCCGCCAGCAGCGGCACGACCGGCGTCCACACGCCGCGCCGCGAGCCGATCCCGTGGATCAGCGCGAGCGGTGGGCCGGCGCCGGTGCGGTCGTAGGCGAGCTGCACGTGCGCGAGGCTAGCGGGCCGCGCGCGGCCCGGCGTCAGGTGCGCGTGAAGCGCCGACCAGCGGTCGGCGAGGCGGCCTCGTCGAGCCGCGTGCGCTCGGCGACCGTCTCCAGCAGCGCGCCCGACATCTCGTCCGCTTCCTCGGCCTGCTTGGCCTTCTCGAGGGCGGCGAGGCGCTCGGGCGTCATCTCCCCCGCGTTCTCGTCCTCGATCGCCTGCAGCCATACCGCGCCCTCGGCGGCCTCGCGCGGGTCGACGTCGACCCGCTTCGCGCCGGAGCCGACGAACTTGTCGATCTCCTCGAACAGCGTGTCCACGAGCTGCTCGGTCGGCACCTTGCGCAGCGCTCTGCCGCGACTGAAGATCAGGCCCTCGTTCTTGGCGCCCGTGATGCCGAAGTCGGCGTGCGAGGCCTCGCCGATGCCGTTGACCGCGCAGCCGAGGACCGCGACCTCGACCGGATCCGCGTAGGCCTCCAGCCGCCGCTCGATGTCGGCGACGACCGTGTCCATGTCGAACTGCAGCCGGCCGCAGGTCGGGCAGGCGATCAGGACGGGGCCCCGCTCGCGCAGCTTGAGCGCCTTGAGGATCTCCCAGGCGACCTTGACCTCCTCCTCGGCGTGGAAGGTCGAGAGGGAGATGCGGATCGTGTCGCCGAT
>Ga0126311_10000055_pt1 | contig 58157 bp, 48 predicted proteins | sample Plot61_FD_92539 | JGI IMG/M metagenome (GOLD analysis project Ga0126311, IMG submission 92539) | Serpentine soil microbial communities from UC McLaughlin Reserve, CA, USA - Plot61 | ecosystem: Environmental > Terrestrial > Soil > Grasslands | place: USA: UC McLaughlin Reserve, Lake County... | reverse complement strand
GTTGAAGACCGTGGGGCTGTTGCGCAAGACCCGACACCGTGGAGTGAAGCTGGTGGGTTGGATCTTCAAGTTCGCTACCGCCGCCTACAACCTGGTACGAATCAGAAATCTGGCCGAGGTCACGTGAGAGACTGCGACTAATCATCAGTCGTCGCCCAGGCAAGCGCACCAAAGTGGCCAATGAGCCACTCAAGGGATCAACCTTAGAAAGAAAATCGCACATCATCGATAAGCAAAAGTATTCAATGAAGACGAAAGCACTATCAACGCTTAATTTTTCAGCAGCCTGCTAGCGCAACAACACACATTTTGGAGACTCAATGCGAAGATTTTTAACCTCGTTCGTGTTGGCGAGTTTGCTCGTCAGCACGGTTCCAGCAACCTACGCCCAGCGCGCTGCTCATAGATCAACAAAGAAGTCGGCAGCATCAGTAACAACTAAACGCGGTGTTGACACGATCGCGGCAAATCAACTCAGAGACTACTTGACGTTTATCGCTTCCGATGAAATGGAAGGACGCGACACACCATCGCGCGGGCTCAACACAACGGCAAAGTTTCTCGCGATGAATCTCACGCGCTGGGGTTTTAAACCGGCAGGTGATGAAGGCAGCTTCTTCCAACGCATCGATCTGCGACGAGAACGCGCCGACACTGGTCAAACAAAAGTTGATTTCAGCGGACGCACACTCGCGTCGGGAACGGATTTTCTTCCGGTGACCGGCTCCGGCAATGTTAGTGGTCAACTGGTCTTCGCGGGGAATGGTTGGTTGGTGAAGTCGAAAGACATGGACGCGTACAAAGGAATCGATCCGGCGGGACGTATTGCGGTGATCTTCGGAACTCCAAACATGCTGCCGCGAGGCATCGCGCGCGCTGACCTCGGCAAGCCCAAGGAAGAGATCATGAACGCGAGCGACTACGCGCGCAGCAAAGGCGTTGTCGGTTTGATCTACGTGCCTGACACTCAGTACATCGCAAACTGGCGACTTCGTCAGCGCTTCGTGGAACGTGGCTCGACCGTTGTCGCAAAGTTTCAACCACAAACAGCAACCACGCCGTTGCCGACGATCGTGATCACACCCGATACAGCAAACATTATCTTTGAAGGAGAGACGCAGACTGCTGCGGGAATCTCCAACGCCTCTTTCGGCCCGAACCCGGCCACCGTACCCGCGCCTTTTCTGCTCAACGATCAAAAGAAGATCACGATGAACGTCGTGAACACCACGGAAACGGTGCCGACGCAGAATGTGGTTGCAGTTTGGGAAGGCAGCGATCCGGTTTTGAAAGCTGAATACGTCGCCCTCGGCGCGCATTACGATCACGTCGGTAGTGGTTGTCCGCCGGCGGGCACAGACACGATCTGCAACGGCGCGGACGATGACGGCTCCGGCACGACCGCGTTGCTGGGAATGGCGGAAGCGCTCGCCAGGGCGCCGGCGCGACCGAAGCGCTCAGTGTTGTTCGTATGGCACTGCGGCGAGGAGAAAGGCTTGTGGGGATCACGTTACTTCACTCAATTTCCGACCGTACCGATCAATCAGATCGTGGCGCAGCTCAATATCGACATGATTGGTCGCAGCAAGAAAGAGGGCGACACGAACCGGAGTAACCGTGAGCTTACCGGACCAGATGCAGTTTATGTGATCGGCTCAACGATGATGAGTACGGAGCTGGGAGAGATCGTCAACACGGTGAACAAGTCATATTTAAATCTTACGTACGATACGAAGTACGACGATCCGAGCGATCCGAACCGCTTCTTCTACCGGAGCGACCATATCAATTACGCGCGTAAGGGAATTCCGATCATCTTCTTCTTTGATGGTGTACACGAAGACTATCACCAGGCAGGTGATACCGCTGACAAAATCGATTACCAAAAGATGGAGAAGATTACGCGAACGATCTATATGACGTTGTGGGAGATTGCGAACCGGCCCGTGCGCTTGAAGGTGGATAAGCCGTTGCCGGTGCAGATCAGTGTGACCTCGGATTAACGCGGATCAGAGCCCACGGATCTTTCGGATAATAATTTTCTATAAGCTTCGGCGCGTGAGAGACCCAGCTCACGCGCCGCTTTTTTTAGTGCGGCGCGGTGGTCCATGCCGGCCTGTTCGAATTGATCGACGAGTGCTGCGACACTCGATTGTTTAGTTGGAAGATCAATAACAGTTCGATCGATCAGTACCACGATCTCTCCGCGAATATCTGTGTTTTCCGTGTAATCCGTGGCTAATTTACTCAACAGCCCACGCCTGATCTCCTCGTGCAGCTTCGTGAGCTCTCTGGCGACGACGGCTTCACGCTCGCCGAGTATCTCGTAAGCATCTTTTAGTGTGGTGGCGAGACGATGTGGGGCTTCGTAGAAGATCAAGGTGCCGGGAACTGATTGCAATTCGGTGAGCCGGGTACGACGCGCGCTCGTGCGTGACGGCAGGAAGCCTGCGAAGAAGAATTCGTCAGTCGGCAGGCCGGCCGCAATCAGGGCTGTGATTAGCGCGCTTGGACCAGGCACTGGAACAACTACGATATCGTTCTCGATCGCCGCACGCACGAGACGAAAGCCGGGGTCGCTGATTGACGGTGTGCCCGCGTCTGAAACCACAGCGATGTTGCTTCCCTGTTTCAGTCGATCGATGAGCTCCGTTGCCCGTTGCTGCTCGTTGTGTTCGTGATAACTGATCGTCTTCGTCGTGATGCCATAGTGATTGAGCAGCTTGTGCGTGTGGCGCGTGTCTTCACAGGCGATGAGGTCGACATCCCGGAGAACCTGGAGCGCGCGGTGGGTGATGTCTGCGAGATTGCCTATCGGAGTTGCGACCAGATACAGAGTGCCGGGCATGAAGCCATTCTACAGGAAAAGATAAAGGCCCCGGCGTTTGAGCCGAGGCCCTTTGGCAGGATAGACCAGCAGATAACAGGCGGAAGTCAGATGCGGGTTAATACCGAGGGATTGGAATTCGTCGCCACCAATCGTTGTTGCGATTGTTACGGTCGTTGCGGCGCCAGTCGTCATCTCGATCGCGGCCATAACCACCACCGTAGCCCAAACCGTAGACGCTGCTGATGTAGCGCAGCTCCTGCTGGATCTGCGACCACTCAGAACCAGTGCGGCCATCAAATCCACGACGCGCGAAGCGATCTATGTCGTTCGCTTCCTGAAGCACTCTTTGAGCTTCATTCGCGCTACGATTCAAGTCGCGCCCATTGCCAACTCGCGATTTTAGATCACCAACAGCATCACGAAACTGGTGGACCTGATCGTTAATTCGATCTTCACGATCCGATCCGTTAGCTCGGCCGCGATCGAGGGAGCGATCAATGTCGCGTTCGAAATCTTTTGCGAGACGATCGAGACGATGTACAGAGTCGCGGAGTCCGCGATCGTCGTAGCGTCCGTAACCGCGATTATCATCCGGATAGCGTCCGTACTGGGCGGAGGCTGCGGCGGGTAAGGCAAGCGCCAGGATGGCCGCAGCGAATATTGAAAACTTCAGTGTGTGCCGGTTCGTCATGTTTTGTAATTCTCCTCAGTAAGTCCGATCTCGTTGCCGGACCTTTGGCAAGCGCTGTGCCTTTGCGCAAATGGGGCAATAACGGGCGAGTTCTACTGAGGGAAGCGCGAAAAGGTGCAGTGGTTACGGAAAACGTAAAAGGGAATTCACGCAAAGACGCAAAGGCGGGTCAAATACTTTCGGGCGCGCCTTTGCGTCTTTGCGTGAAACCTTCTTCAGTGACGTTTATCGATAAGAATGACGAGGTGGCGCCGGATGTGAGCTTCAAGGAGGAAGTAATTCTTTTCGATCGACTTCCACGCCGGCGCGCCGGTGTGAGACTTCGCTAACAGCAACTCTTCGTTCGCACTCTTAATTCCGAGATGACGAATATTCGCCGCCGCGAGGCCGCCGCCGCGCACGATACCGTCGCGCGGCGTCCTGGGCCATCCAGCTTCAACATACAAAGTGCGGACACCGTTCGTGAGCGTCAACAGGTTTCCAACCATCGTCGAAGTGCCGGTTGGAAACCGGTGCCCGTCCTGTCTCGCAATCTGAATACTCGCGCCCGCGCGGTTTGCTTCACCGGCGAGCACCGTAAACTCCGCGAGCAGCCAATCGATGCCCGCTTTACGCAGCAGGTCGTTTGAGTTCTTCAGCGACAGGTATTCGGCAACTTCGCCGCGCCCGGCCAGCCGCGCCTTGCGCTCCGCTTCCGACAATGCCGCCGCCCACGCTTCGTCAAGTTCGCTCATATTCGCTCGCCGATGGTATCATGAGCGCCGAATCGTCCCCCCACAATCCCAGATGCGGAACATATCGACAATGACCCGATCACATCGAGCGCTAATGCGCCTCTTGACCGTAATCCCAGCGGTTGGGCTGTTTCTGCTAATCAGCGCAAAACCGTTCGCACAGTCAACCCAATTGCCTGCGCCCAGCAGTCACGTCAGTGACTTTGCCGGAGTGATCGACGCCGACACCAAGACGCGGCTGGAAAACCTCCTGCAAGGCGTCAAGGAAAAAAGCAAGATCGATCTCTACGTGGCGATCGTCGACAGCACCGGCTCGCAGGAAATATCAGCATTCTCACAACAGCTCGCGCGCGATTGGAACATCGGCGCCAAGGCGAGCCGCACGAAGACACTGCTGTTGGTTGTATCAGCAGGCTCGAAATCGTCGTTCACGCAGTTCACCCGCGCGGTTCAGCCAGACCTGCCGGATGGCGTGCTGGGCGAGATGAGCTATCGCATGAGTCGACCGCTGAGCGATGGTCGTTTCGCTGAGGCAATCGACAGCGGCATACACGTGTTTGCGAATGCGCTCGCTGAAAAGATCGGTTTCAAAGTTTCTGATATCGAGACGTCGTCGACAGTTGCAGCGAACACGTCCGTTCCGACTGACTCGCCGCAACCGGTGCTTGTCAGTGCGAAAGACACACAACGCACTCGACCACGCGTCGTCAGTGATGCAGCAAAACCCGAAGCACAGGCCACGCCGCCGGTTGAAGTGCCCAAAACAGAACCGACACCGAGTGAGAGTCCCGTTGCGGAGCCAACTGAGTCGCCCAAAAGTGAGCCAATACCGGCTGAGTCTCCCAAGACTGAATCGACGCCGGACGAATCGCCAAAGCCTGACGAGGTTAAAACATCAAAGACTGAAGCTGCGAAACCGGGACGCAAGAAACCGCCTGCCGCCGCTCCGAAGTCAGCTCCCGTCAAACAGAAAACCGCCGCGGAGATCGCAGAGCAAGAACTCGATGAGATAGACGAAGTCGAGCTGACACTCACGAAGCCTTTGCCGGAACGCGCGGTGAAGTTGAGAGAGTTTCTAGACACGCATCCCGAGTCGAAAGCCAGGCCACGTGCGGTCGAGCTGCTGATCAGTACGCACGCGGGCTTGGGCGATCAGAAGTTGAAAAACGGCGATATCGGCGGCGGTATCGAGCAGATGATGCGCGCTATCGATTACGCCGATACCAGCGTCTCCGAAAAACTTTTCGCGGGCGTCATCGCGCAGATTCCGACAAACTTGTACCTGCGCGGCGAGCGTGAAGCAGCATACAAAGCGGCGCAGAGTATTGAAACGAAATTCGGAAATGATCCGAAGCGGCTGCTCGAAATGGCGGGCTTTTACCTCAGTATCGAACGCGGCAGTGACACTGTTCGCATCGCTGAGAATGCAGTGAAGCAGGTGCCGGATCTCGCCGAAGCACATCGCATGCTCGCGGTTGGACTGCACATCTCTTTGCGACTGGACGAAGCCGCCGCTGAGTACAAGAAGACTCTGGAGCTCGATCCGTCCTCGAAAGTCTCGCGTGGCAGTCTCGCGGATCTTTATCGCGCCGCTGGTAAGAACGAAGAGGCGCTCGCACTCTATAACGAGCAACTCGCAGCGGATCCGAAAGACAAGGCCGCACGCGCCGGCAAAGTGATTGCGCTGTTTGAGCTCAATCGCACTGATGAAGCCGGCAGCGCGCTCCAGTCTGCACTCGCTGACGAGCCACGGAACCTGCCGCTACTCTCCGGCGCCGCCTACTGGCTCGCCGCGCACGACAATAGCGAGAAAGCTCTCGAGCTGGCGCTCAAAGCAACGGCGGTGGAACCACGTTACACGTGGGCCCAGATCGCGTTGGCCCATGCGCTTGCCGGGGTGAAGCGTCCACTTGATGCAGAGCGGTCGCTGCGTTATGCACGCCAGTACGGGAAGTTTCCAACGCTGAGTTATGAGCTCGCGAGTGTACTGGCGTCGATGGGTCTCTATGAGGAAGCAGCCGAGGTTTTGCGCGAGTCGTTCACGATAAAAGACGATCAGATTCAGGCTTATCTCGCCGGGCGCGTGCAGGTCAGCGACGCGAGTTTTATCGATCTGCTTGCGCCGGAACGACGCGCAGGAATTTACCAGCCTACGCCGGCAGACACCGCCGCGAATGCAAAGACGATGAAGGCGTTGCTCGCCTTCAACACTGCAATCACACCCGCCGCGGGACAGAAGATTGACGAAGCGGCAGCAGGCGCCGCCGCGAAAGAGTTTGCTTCGGGCAGCGACAACATGCGCGCCTTTAGACAAGTGTATGCAGCGAGTCGTCTTGCGCGTAACGGAGTCGGCGTCAATACCGCACTCGATCTGATCGCACAGGCGCGCAGGGCCACCGATGAAGCGCTCAAAGTTCCGATGGCCACGCTCGCTGTGCAAGGCGATGAATTTCGTGACATGCGCGCGAGCGCGATCTCATCAGGAAGTGTTCCCGACATTGCGCCCGCGCCCGCGGCGGTGCTCGCGAATATTTATAAGGGGCGTTTGGAAGATCTCGAAGGCTGGGCGCTCTTCAACGATGAGAAGTATTCAGAGGCGGCCGTGCATCTGAAAAAGGCCACGGAGATCCTGCCGGCCGAAACTCCCGCCTGGCGCAGTGCGCTCTGGCATCTCGGCGCAACCCTCGAACAGTCAGGCCAGAAGGAACAGGCGCTCGAAGCGTACGTCAAGAGTTATAAAGGTGACCCGGACCCGGCAGCAGTTCATCGATCGGTGATCGAGCAACTCTACAAGCGCATCAACGGCTCGCTCGATGGACTCGAGGAAAAACTTGGAGCGGCAACAGGAGCAGCGGTTAGCAGCTCAACACCGGCTACTACAACACCGGAAACTACAACACCTGCTCCGCAACCTGCCACGACTCCAGAACCTGCTCCGGCTGAAACTCCGAAATCGGATCCGCCACCGAAATCGATGTCTGACGAGGCGCTCAAAAACGCTGCGGCACGTTTGCGAACGACCGTAAAAGTCACCGGGCGTATTGTGGATGCAAACAAAGTCGGACTCTCGAACGTGACTGTTGTGTTGATTAGTCCGTCCGGCAGTGTGATGGCAGCGACGACGGATAACGAAGGAATCTACTCGTTCAAGGTTGCGCCATCCGAGAAAACTTACAGAGTAATCCCTTCGAAGGACGGTTACACCTTTACTCCAATCGACCGCGCTCTGCCTGGATTGTTTGAGGATTTGAAGGAGATCGATTTCGTAGGAAGCAAACCTTAGCCAAGATGAACGCGGCTCAACATAGAACAAGTCAGGAAGAGGGGCTTGCCCCCGCTCGTCTAATAAGTAACGGCGGGGGCAAGCCCCTCTTCCTGACTTGTTCTATCTATCTTCTTCTGTGGCTATTTATTGTTGCTGTTATCGGAAGCGGTAACGGGTTTTCCTTCAGCGTCGTACAGTTGAACTTTCCCATACTTCGCCAGGACGTCACGCGCTTTCACAGCATCGCCGACTGCAACCACCTGAAGATGGCCCATGTCGAGATACTTCTTCGCCGCGGTCTGCACGTCGGCAGCCGTCATCGCCGAAACCTTCTGCGGATACGTGTCCCAATAATCCGCCGGCAGGTTGTAGAGCTTCTGCGTGATGATGTTCTGCAAGAGCGTCTGCGGCTGTTCGAGTGATAACGCAAAGCCGCCGATAATCGCGCGCTTCGCATTCTCCAGCTCCTCTGCCGGTACCGTCTCATTTCGCAGACGATTGAGCTCGTACATAAACTCCTTCATCGCGCCTTCGGTGACGTCAGTTCGCACTTCAGAGCTGGAAATCCACGTGCCTCTGAATTTCGTGCCGCCAAAATTGCTGTACGCACCGTAGGTGTAGCCCTTGTCTTCGCGCAGGTTCAGAAACAGACGTCCTGATGGACCACCACCGAGAACGCGATCCGCCACCAGCACTGAAAAATAATCCGGGCTGGTTCGCTCGATACCGAGTGTGCCGAGCTGCAACACAGTTTGCACTGAGCCGGGACGATCGATCAAAAAGATCCGCGATTCTGACTGCGCGGGCGCAGCGGGAATGGTAACTGCCGGAACGTCGCCCTTCTGCCAGTCGCCGAACGCCTTCTCGAGCTTCGGCATGATCTCTTTCATGGTGACGTCGCCGACAATCGCGAGAATCGCATTGTTCGGGCGATAGTACGCTGCATGAAAGTCAGCGAGATCTTTAGTCGTCAGCTTCTTGATTGACTCGGCCGGCGCGGCAACCAACGAAGCCGGATGGCTCGTGCCGTAGATTGCCCTTTGAAACTGTTCCGCCGCGAGAAACTGCGGAATCGATCGCTGCAACTGAAGCTGTGCGAGTGTGCGTGTTTTGTATTTGTCGACTTCAGCCTGCGGGAACGTCGGATTGCGAATGACATCCGCAAACAGATCGAGCGTCTGGTCCAGGTTCTCAACCAGGCCGCTCGCGTTGACCGTACTAATCATCGACGACAGTCCGGAGCCTGCATTCAACGTAGCTCCGAGCGCGTCGACCTGCTCCGCGATGTCTTTGCTGGAGCGCTTCGCCGTGCCTTCACGCAACAACGACGCGGTGAAGCCCGAGAGCCCGCGAAAGTCCGGCTTGTCTGAAAGACCACCACTCAACACCACGAGCTGCATGTTGAAGGTCGGTACTTTGTGAGACGGAAGCAGGATGACCTGCAATCCATTCTTCAATGTCGCTTCTTCAGCGCGCGGAAGTTTTACTTTCAGAACTTCCCTGTTAACAGGCGCTTTGCCCTTGACGACTGCGCCCTTTGTGGTTTGCTGTCCTGGTCCCGTTGGTGTGCCTCCCTGCGCAAAAGCCAAAGCCGACACGACCATGATCAGGATCAGTGCGACGATAACGTTGCTGCTGGTCTTTATCATTCTCATTGCTGTAACTCCTTTACTGTCCCGATGCGCCGGTTGCGGGCTTCGCCTTCGCCTTCGGCATGGTGATTACAACGGTGCGGTTGGTGTCGACCAAATACTGTTTGGCAACACGTTGCACGTCTTCCTTGGTGACTGCGGCGACTTTACTGAGTCGCTCGTTGATCAGGTTTGGATCGTTGTAGTAAACCGTGTACTGGCCGATCGTGATCGCTCGCTGAATTGAGCTTTGCAGACCGTTAACGAGGTTGCGTCGTGTCGTGTTCTTTGCTTTCTGAAGTTCCCAGTCAGCGATCGGCTCTGTCTTCAGTCGTTCGATCTCGGCGTAGATCGCTGCTTCGATGTCTTCGGTCTTCGCGCCTGGTCTAAGAGTCGCGTTTGTATATAACGCACCGACGCCGCGCTTCTCATCCATAAAACCGCCAACACCGCTGACCATCTCTTTCTCTTTCACAAGCTTCTGGTACAGGCGCGAGCTCTGGCCGCTTTGCAGCACTGCCGAGAGCACTTGTAACGCGTAAAAGTCAGCCGTGTTTCCCGCGACCGCTTTGTAAGCGAGATCAACACGCGGCGCGCGTGCGAGCTGGTCGTCAAGACTCGCGCGACGCTCAGCTTTTTGGGCGGGCTCAGCCATGTCGACTGCCGGTGGATCTGGTTGGCGTGGGATGCTCTCGAAGCTCGAGCGAATCTTCGCGAGGGCTTCTGCCGGTTTGAAGTCACCAACCAACACGAGCACTGCGTTGTTTGGGGCGTAGTACATCTTGAAGAACGCGGCCACGTCTTCGACAGACGCTGCATTCAGGTCTTCCATTGAACCGATCGTCGTATGCTTGTACGCAAAGTTGTCGTAGAGCAGCTCCTGCTGGACCTCGCCGCTCTTGCCGTACGGTTGGTTGTCAACGCCGAGGCGTCGCTCTTCCTGGACCGCGTTGCGTTGGTTGTCGAGGTTTTCTTTCGTGATAGCCAAACTCTTCATGCGATCGGCTTCGAGGAAGAAAGCGAGATCGAGTTGGTTGGCGGGAAGAACCTCGAAGTAGTTGGTGCGATCTTCGTTGGTGGTGCCGTTCATGTTGCCACCGTTATTGAAAACCAGCATGAAATGTTCACCAGATCCAACATTCTCGGAGCCTTTGAACATCATGTGTTCAAAGAGATGCGCGAAGCCGGTGCGACCCTGGCGTTCGTTGCGCGAACCGACGTTGTAAGTGATGGAAACTGCTATTACAGGTGCGGAATGATCTTCAACAGTGATCACGCGCAGGCCGTTCTTTAAAGTGGTCTCTTTGAAATCGACTCGCACGTTGCGAGGGCCCTGTGCCTGGGCAGAGAGAACCGCGAGCGCGCAGACAAACAGCGGGGACAAAAAGTTAGAGACGCGTCTCATGCTCAAACTCCTTTGATTGGTGGAAAGTGTATCGGTCGAAGATTTTTGGACTACTACCGGTAGTTTGGACTGTATGCGCTGGAGAGAACACTGTCAAGCGGCGAAGCCCATCCACAGGTTACGCAGATACACCCTTCTTTAGGCTTCTTTAGGCTTCTGTGTAATCCGTGTAATCTGTGGACGGATTTCAGCCAACCGCTTCTGGCTTCTTACCATCCAAAGTCCTCGACTGTATAATCGTCGCAATAAAGCCATGAATAGAATCAAGCTCATCTACCCCAGTATTATGTCGGCTTTTGCCGTCCTGATGCTGGCCCTCGCAGTCAATGCTCAGCAGCCCGCGCCTCAGCAAGCCGCCAGTCGTTTTGATGTGACGCACTACCGGATCGAAGCTCAAATTATTCCCGATCAGCACATGCTTCGCGCCGGCGCTGACGTGACGTTTGTGCCGCTGGATGCCACGCGCTCGGTCGTTTTCGAGCTCAACGGCTCGCTGAAAGTCGAAAGCATAGAGATGGCCGGCAAGGCCCTGACGGGCTACGTTCAGGACGCCGTCGGAGTCGGCTCGCTAGGCCCGAGCGTCCGTATCGACCTCGGCAGCGTAGTTCCTGCAAACCAGCCGATAACACTGCGAATTCGCTGGAGCGGCGCCCTCGTTTCGCCGGAAGGCGGGCCGCTCGCGACCAAGCGACTCGCGTATGTGGGTACCGAAGGCTCGTACCTGATGTATGCCTCTCGTTGGTTCCCGTTTCATGACTATGCCGCCGACCGCGCAACCTCGGATATCACGTTTATCGTGCCGTCAGGTTTGCAGGTGGCAGGCACAAGCGACGATGCAATAGCGGCGCAGCCGGCACCCAAAGAGGGCGCAGTTCGCTACCACTTCGTACACCGGCAGCCGGTGCTGATCGGCAATTTCGCCGCCGGGCAGTACATCAACAAGAACCTGCGCTACGCGAATTACGATCTGAATTTGTTTGCCATGCCGGGCAGTGAGAAACGGCTGGAACAGTACGCGGAGCTGACCGGACGCGTGCTCGAGTTCTACACCAGGAAATACGGGCGGCCGCTTTTTGGCAATCGTTTAGTGGTGGTCCAAATCGACGACGAGAGCCTCGACACTTACTCCGGACCGGGAATCATCTATTTGTCGAGCAAGATGTTCGACACATCGAGACCCGTTCCCGAAGAGAAGATTGAGCGAGAGATTGCTTACCAGTGGTGGGGCCAGTCTGTCGGTCTGAAATCGTTTGACGATGCGTGGCTTTCGCAGGGGCTCGCCGAGTGGAGCGCCTTCGCTTATCGCGAGAGTATGTTAACTGCGGGTGGTCTCGATGCGGCTCAGCGCGAGCAACAGGAACGGGCGCTGACGTTCGAGCAAACAGCGTCGATCGCGCGGGCGCCGAGCGCTCTCGACGATCAGTCAGCAGCGTACCAGTCGATCGTCTTCTACAAAGGCTCGATGGTGTTTCGGATGTTGCGCGAGACGATCGGCAAAGAAGACTTCGATCGGCTGCTCGCTACGTTCCTCGACACTTACAAAGGCAAGAACGCATCGATCGACGAGTTTGAAAAACTCGCGGCCAAAATCTCTCAGGAAAACTTACGTTACTTCTTCGCGCAGTGGATTGAAGGAACGGGCGTGCCTGAGTTTACGGTCGACTATCAAATCATTCGCACACGCTCAGGCAAGTTCCGCACGCGCGGCACAGTGAAACAGAATCTCGAGACGCTGCGCATGCCAGTGGAGTTGCTGCTACGCGCAGAGGGCGACAACCAGCAGAAGATAGTTCGCATTGAAGGTCGCAGTGAGGATTTCGACTTCGAATCAAATGGACAGCCGATTGAAGTGGTTGTCGATCCGAACAACAAGATACTGCGAATGTCGGATGATTTGCGTGTTTCGATTATCGCGCGACGCGGAATCGAGCAGATGAAGGAAGGTATCTATGCTGAGGCGCAGCAGCAGTTTGAAGCAGCGCTGAAGCTTGATCGCTCGAATTCGTGGGTTTACTACAATCTCGGTCTGCTGTTTTTAGAACAGCGCAACTGGCAACAGGCGCTCGACAATCTTGAAGCCTCGCTGATTGGCAATTTGAAGCCGTCGTGGATCGAAGTGTGGGCCCACATCAAACGTGGCAATGCTTACGACGCGAAGGGCGAGCGCGAGCGCGCGATATATGAGTACAACAAGGCCGTGCAGTCAGGGATCGATTACGATAACGCGCAGGCGATCGCGAAGAAATACCTCGCCTCGCCCTACGATCCGAAGGCCGAGCAAACCGCCGAAGCCAACCCACAGAGAAACTAATTTTAGCCACGGATTTTCGCGGATGAACGCGGATCAGAAGAAGGCTTTTCTGATCCGCGTTTATCTGTGTAAATCCGTGGCTAATATACTGATCTTATTCTTCTCAGCGGTGCGGATCATTTGATCCCGATCGAACATCAAAGTCTTTCCTGCAGTAATGCACAAGCACGTCGCTCCGGCTTCAATCATCGCCTCGATCGTCGGCACGCCAACCACCGGCACATCAAATCGCATATCCTGATTTGGCTTCGCCACTTTCACCACCGTCAATCGCCCTTTCGCGAGCTTGCCCGCGCGGCGGATTGTCTCGTCAGTGCCTTCCATCGCTTCAATCGCCACACACGCCTGACCGCGAATCACGATCGTCTGGCCCAGGTCCAACCGCGCGATCTCGCCCGCGATCTCCAATCCGTAATTGATGTCTTCGCGTTCCTGTTTCGACGGCTCGCGCCGTGTCAGCGTTCCTCTCTTCGGTAACGAATCATGGAGAAAGCAAGTCGAGTCAACGAGCTGGATCCCTTCACTCTCGAGCTCGGAAGCGATCGCGCCGATCAACGAATCAGTGTTCCGGCGCGGCAGCTTGAGTAAAACTCGCAACATGCGCGCATCCGGCACGGCGCGGCTGAAGATCTGAACGTGCTTGACCTGTCCGGCCATGATCGCCTTCTCAACACCTTCTTCCTTGAAGAACCGTATCATGCGGCCAAGCTGGCCGATGCCAACCCACTTCACGCGATCGGCGCGCTGGTCCATCTCCGGATCAGTCTCTTCGCGGATCGCGGCTACCACGAGCGGCACACCTGATCGGCGCGCACCCTCGACGACCATGAAGGGAAACTTGCCGTTGCCGGCGATCAATCCGAACTTCATTTGGTGACGCCGCGATCGGAACCTTCGATGAAGCGAAGCAGATCGGAGACTTCGGGAGAGTCAGTAATTTCCTGTCTGATACGGTCGACAGCCTGAGTGGTGTTGAGTTTTGCGGAAAGCAGCAGGTGAAAAGCGTGATGGAGAGCGTCAATCGTCGCGCGCGAGTAGCCACGGCGTTTCATGCCCGTGATGTTAAGCCCGTAACACTTCGCGTGATTACCGACTGTGAGAGCGAAAGGCAGCGCATCTTTCACGACGACCGAGTAGCCGCCAATGTAAGCCTCTTTGCCGACACGACAAAACTGGTGCACGCCGGAATACGCGCCGACATTCGCACGATCTTCGATCACGACATGACCGGCAAGGGTGGCCGCATTTGCCATGATGACGCCGTTGCCGATCACGCAGTCGTGCGCGATGTGGGCCTGGGCCATGATCAGACAATCGTCGCCGATCTTCGTGAGCATTCCGCCGCCGGCAGTACCACGATGAATGGTGACGAACTCGCGAATCCGGTTGCGCTCGCCAATGATTGTTTCCGACGGCTCGCCTTTGTATTTCAGATCCTGTGAGGCTAGACCGATCGAGACAAATGGAAAAACTTGTGTGCCGGCCCCGATTGAAGTACGGCCGTCGACGACGCAATGCGATTCGAGTCTGACGCCGCTGCCGAGCTGGACCTCATCGCCGACGATACAGTATGGGCCAATGAAACAGTCATCGCCGATTCGGGCGCCCGGACTCACCACTGCGGTGGGATGAATGCTCGTCGGGTGAGTGGCTGTAGACATGATTAAATCCATCCACAGATTACACAGATTCTCTGCGTAATCTGTGCAATCTGTAGATTATTCCCTCGGGGCGACGATACTCATAATTTCCGCGTCGGCAGCGAGTTGTCCATCGACTTTCGCCTCACCGCGCATACGCTGCACGCGCGAGCCGATGCGCAAAGCAGTCACTTCGAGGACCAGGGTGTCGCCCGGGACAACCGGCCGCCGAAAACGCGCTTCTTTGATACCCGTAAATAAAACGAGTTTCTGATCGCGATTCTCAATCTCACGCAAGGCCAGCACGGCGCCAACCTGGGCCAACGCTTCGACAACCAGCACACCGGGCATCACCGGCGCCTCGGGAAAGTGGCCCTGAAAAAACCACTCGTTGATACTCACCTGCTTGATGCCAACGATTCTTTCGCGCGGGACGAGCTCTACAATTCGGTCAACGAGGAGAAACGGATAGCGGTGCGGCAGGAGCTGTTGAATGGCTTGTGCGTCGAGAACTGTTTCCATCGATTTCAATTGAAGCACAAAAAAGCACAAGAGGCACAAGCTTTGACTGTTGGGTAGTGCATCAGTTGAATTTACGCCGAAGGCGTTCGCTAATTTCAGCCCAAGGTTGGAGCGCAGTGACAACCTTGGGATTTAGATCATAAAAATAGCATTGAACCCTGAAAGGGTTCGGGGGTTGGCGAACCCTTTCAGGGTTTCATCATAATCTTGTGGCTCGTTCCCAGGGTTCTCGCGACGCTCGAACCCTGGGCTGAAACTGGCGAACGCCTTCGGCGTAATTGATCAAATTGAAACCGATGCACGACTGACTTTTGTGCTTCTTGTGCCTTTTTGCGGCCCTATTTAGGCGGCGTCGTGGTCGTCGCTGCGGTTACCGGGTTCTTGCTATTGAAGTCAGCGATGAAGGCGCGCGTGATGTCGATACTTTCCGCGGCGTACAGTAAAGGCACTTGCGCAGCGTCGATAATCACGTTGATGCCACGCGCTTTCGCAAAGGCTTCGAGCGCTTTGCCAATTTCGTCCTGCAACGGAGTAAAGAGCTCCTGGCGCCGACGATTGTAAGCCACCTGAGCATCCTCAGCTCTACGCTGAATATCTTTTTTCAACTGGTCCAGTTGATCGATCTTGGCCTGCAACGCACGCTGATCGATCGGCGTTCCTTCCGTCGCTTCACGCAGCTTCGTGATTTCGGATTCAAGCGTGGTCGCGCGCGTCTGCAACTGCGTGAGCTCATCCTTGGGCTTTTGAAACTCGCCGTTCAGCTTTGTCACTACGCTGTTGAATTTCGCGATCCCCGTTTTTTGATCGAGGAACAGGTCCGTGTAAATGACGGCCATCTTGCTCATCGGCAACTGCACGGTGGGCGCAGGCGCTGTCGCTGCCGGAGCAGTGGCTGCCGGAGTCGGGGTAGGTTGAGCAGCAGGACGCCCGGCGGGCTGTTGTGCGCTGCTGGACGCAACAAAACCCGCGACGAGCAACATGCTGGCTGGAAACAGGTGACGTCTCATGATGGTTGTTCTTAATAGGTCCTATAGACTTATAGGACCTATTAACACTTATGGCTGCGTTACTGACGCAGTTGCCGGGTTCTTGCTGTTGAAATCGGTGATGAAGGCACGAGTGATGTCGATGCTGTCGGCAGCATAAACCACCGGCACTTGGCTGCCATCAACAATCACAGTGATGCCGCGCGCTTTGGCAAACGCTTCGAGCGCTTTACCGATGTCCTGCTGCAACGGCATGAAGATCTCCTGGCGGCGTTTTCCGTAAGCCGCTTCGGCATCCTCACCCTTGCGCTTGATCTCGGTGGTCATCGCCGCAAGTTGATCTCTCTTTGTCCGGATGGCAGTCGGATCCGCGACGGTCTGAGTGCTTTCGATCTCTTTCGTCAGAGTGCTGATCTTGGCCTGCAAGGCCTCCAGCTCAGCCTGCCGCGGCTGAAATTCGCGATTCAGAGTGCCCAGCAAACTATTGAATCTGGCAATACCGGCTTTCGGATCGAGAAAAGCGTCCGAATAAATCATTGCCATCTTGCTGTCCGGGACGGCCACGTTCTGTGGCGCCGCCGTCTGTGGAGCTGCGGGCGTCGTTGCGGGCTTCTGTTGTGCTGATACGCAAAATGCAGCAACCGTCAGCACGGTAACCGCAGCGAAAAAGCGAGCTATATTCATGACTTTCTTGTGGTACTCCTTAAAGTTGAGGGTGATTGGACAAACCCTTTAGTTGTTCATCCACCCACCATGGTTGGCTCGGGCGATCAGAAAGTGCGCCCGACACTAAAGCGTATGACTCTCTTTTTTTCGTTAAAGAAGAACGGAAACCCGTCAATGAATTGGTTTGGCCGGGCATTTGGATTATACGCAAAGATTAAACGAAACGGTACATTGATGACGGGGACTTGAACTCGAACTTCCATACCCAGACTCGACCTGTAATCGCCGATACTGTCAAACAGCGACTGCGATAGCCTGACGATACTATTTGTCTGCGCCTGGCCGCGAAGGAAGACTGGTTGGAACCCAGCCGGCAGCCCCGTGAATGGATCCGGTGGATCCAGTCTCTGCGCGGCCTCGAGCTCAGCCTGGGAAACTATGCGGTTATCACGCGCCACCAGACTCACCAGGCCCGGAGTCCCGGCCAGCAGTGGATTGTTGCAAAGCGCCAGCGAGCTCAAACTGATGCCTACGGGTACACCAGATCTGGGACAGGCAGTCGTATTCAAAAACCCTACCGTCTGAAGAAATGGCTGATCGTCCAAAAACTCACTCGAGAATGCCTGATCGGACTTGGTCCTGATATTGAACGCGGTACCGATGTCCGCAAAGGCCGCAAGCTGCACTACGTCGCTGATGATCGGGATGCGGTACTCGAAGTTGCCGAGTAGCTGCGTATCGCCACCGACAGAAGTGAACGAACGCGGCAGAGCAGCAATGTTGCTGCCGCTTGAACCGGTGAAAGTACCGAGAACCGCAGCCCCCTGCGGGAAGCCAGGAACCGGCGTCGGCGCGCCAACCGGATTCGTTGCAACCACGACATTCTGAGAAGTGATGAAGGTATCGACCGGAGAAATCGGGCTGATCGAGCGCACGTTGTAACCACGAATCGTGAATTCGTCGCCGAGGAAGAAGCGCTCGAAGATCGGCACCCCGTCGACAAACGCGAGCGAGTTGGCTTCCCGCACTTTCGCTGTCGTGGCAAAGCTGCCGACAGTTCCGGCGATGATGCGGAAACCAAAGACTTCCGGATGCTGCGACTTCTTACGTCGCATCGGGAAGAACTGCGTATACGACAGCGTCGGTTGGTACGTGCGCACGTCGCCACCCAGGCCGGCGAGTGCGATCGCTGCCGAAAGCTCGCGACCGCTAGTCGGGTCGACGCTCGCATTACGAGTGTCGTAAGTGAACGTCAGCGTACCGCGGCTCGTCAGAATGTTTGGCTGCCGGTAGACCACGGGAATAAACGCCTGCGGATTACTCGGATCGGCGTTGGATTCCGGATCCTTCACGCTCGATAGCGACAACTGGTACGAAGCGCCGACACGCGAGAACTGCGTGAAGCGGCGTTTGCGATAAAACTCGGAAAGCGGCGCGCTGACGAAGAGCGAGCCACCGTAAGAGTCTCGCGTGAAGAGGTTCTCTTCGTTGATGTCGTTGAGGTTGAATTGCGAAGTGAGCAGATCTTCCTGCGCATTGATGTTCTGGGAAAGGAACGTTCCCTCACCGAAAAACTTCTGCGAAAACGCAAACACCGAGAAGCCGGCGCTGATTGGCCGATCTTTGATGTAAGGCTCGGTAAACGAAAACTGGAATGAGCGCTGGCGATTGCCCGCCGCGAGATTGAACGAAAGCACTTCACCGCGTCCGAGCAGGTTGTTCGTCGAGTATTCCAGACCGAAGAACGAGCCGCCGATACCGGAAATACCGCCGTTGAACGAGATCTGCTGCCGGCCGCGCTCGCTAACCTTTAGTGATAGATCGACGTTCGCTTCTTCATCGTTTGTGCGACGATCGACGTCTTTGTCTTTGTCGATGGGATTGAAGTAGCCGAGCTGGTTGAGCTTGACGACCGAGTATTCCCAGTACGCATCGTTGTAGATGTCGCCTTCGTTGAGGAGCACTTCACGACGCAACACGTTGTCGCGCGTGAACGTGTTACCGACGAATTCCAGCCGTCGCAGTGTGAACTGCTTGCCTTCTTCAATCGTGACAGTGAAGTCGACGATGCCTTCGTTTGGATTTGCCGGATTGTCTTTGAATGTCGGCACGGGCTCGGCGGTGTATTCGATGAATCCTTGTTGCCCGTAAAACTTCTTGAGGTTCTCAAACAAGCCCTTGCTGACTTTTTCACCGTCGGCGATGTCGCCCTTGTTGAGACCGATTACTGCCCTGACCTGCGCTTCGGAAAAAATCGAGTTGCCTTCGACTTTGAACTCTCCGAGGCGATAAACCTTTCCTTCCACGATCGGAACCGTGACCCGCAATCCCTCATCGACTGACGACAAAAACGGTAACGGGAGGACGGGGAAGCCCGTGCGCTTGGGGCCGACACTCTCGACACGCGGCTCGCCGTGACGCGCCTGGAGGTAACCCTTCGAGCGCATGTAGTTGTCGACGAGACGCAGGTCGTATTCGAGTTTCTCGCGGTCGAGGATGTCGAGACTCTTGAAGCGCGTGATCAGTCCCGCTTCTTTCACGTACTTCATCGCGCCGCGAAGCTGGCCGTCGCTGAAAACCGTGTTGCCTTCAAACTGAATATCAACCACGCGCACGCGATCGCCTTCATTAACGTCGAAAGTGATCGCGAGTGACGTCGCCGAAACTTCCTCGGTGCTTTCAGTGACAGTGGCGTTCGGATGTCCGCCCGCGGCGAGTAATTCCTTGATGACTCGCATCGCGTTCCGGACCTTCACGGGGTCGTAAATGCTCTCTTTCGACACACCGACACGACGCTCGCGAAAAGCCTTGAGCACGTCTGATTCGGCCACGCTCTTGAGACCTTCAAACGTCAGGTCGCGAATGATCGGCAGCTCTTTGACTTCGAAAATGATGTTCACGCCGCCGCGTGGACCGTTTTCAGTCAACACGCGCGTGGCGGTCTTATCAAAGAAAGTCAGTGAGAGAAGCGTCTGGTAGTCACGTTGCACCTGATCAACGTTGTAAGGATCACCCGGCCTGGTTTGGATGTAATAGAGAATGTCGTCTTTACGCAGACGTCGATTGCCGATGATGTCAACGTTCTCGACGATTCTTTGTTGTTGCGGTTGAGTTTGCTGGGCTCGTCCCGGTATTACGTGTATTGCGGAGATTCCAGCTATGAGGCTCAAAAGAAAGAGCCAAAACGCGCGATATGAGTGCATAGGCACCAATTCCCTCAGTAGTTCTTACCGGGCCTCAGAAACTTCGGGGAGCTTATGAGTGCTGAACTGGTTCGAAGACAGCCCTTTGATTCACTGTCAGAATTGCCAGTTGCCAGCTTTTGAGTAGCAAAGTGGCGCATTATAAGCCAACAAAGAGCAAAAACCAAAACGTAAGTCAGCCACAAAAAGGCACAAAAACACAAATGCAGGAGAAAAAATCTTTTTGTGTCTTTTGTGCCTTTTTGTGGCTGAGTTTCTTCTAGTGAATCAGCAGGGCGTCGTCGGCCGTTTCTACGCCTTCGGGACGGAAATCGAGATCCTGGCCATTCAGGAAAACTTGAACCACCGTCGCGCCTTCGAGCTGGCCCTGAATCAACGCCTCTGACAGGGGATCTTCCACGTATTTCTGCAACGCACGCCGGATCGGTCTCGCGCCATACAAGCGATCGGCGCAGGTCTTTTCGACAATCCACCGCTTGGCTTCCGGCGTCAGCCTGATCTCAAATCCGTGCCGGCTCATAGTCTTGTTGATCTGATCGAGCTGCAACTGGACGACTTCGAGTAACTCATTGTCGAGCAGTTGGTCGAAGATAATGATCTCGTCGAGACGATTGATGAACTCGGGATTGAACGTCTGCCGCACTGACGACATCACCATCTCTTCCACCTTTTCGCGTGTGGCGTCGGTGTTGGCCTGGAAACCGAGGGTCCCCTTCTTCTGAATGAAGCGAGCGCCGATGTTCGAGGTCATGATGATGATGGCGTTCTTGAAGTCGACCGTGTTGCCGAGCGCGTCCGTCAGTATGCCGTCTTCAAACACCTGCAAAAGGATATTGAAGATGTCCGGATGCGCCTTCTCGATCTCGTCAAACAGCAACACTGAATACGGCGCGCGTTTGATGCGCTCCGTGAGCTGGCCGCCTTCTTCGTGACCAACGTATCCCGGCGGCGAGCCGATCAGCTTGGAGACGGAGTGCTTCTCCATAAACTCCGACATGTCGAACCGGATGAGCGCGCGTTCGCTGCTGAATAAAAAATGCGCGAGCGTGCGTGCGACTTCAGTTTTACCGACGCCGGTTGGACCAAGAAACAGGAAGGAGCCGACCGGACGCAGCGGATTCTTGAGTCCGGCACGCGAGCGCCTGATCGCACGCGCGAGCGCGGAAATCGCGGGCCGCTGAGAAATGACGCGCTTATGAAGCTCGACTTCGATTCGTAAAAGCTTCTGCGTTTCTTCTTCTTTCAGCGAGTTGACGGGAATGCCGGTCCAGCGCGCGATCACGTCTTCAACGTCGTCGCGCGTCACTTCCGCGGAGACAAGCGCATCTTCGTTTTGCACGCGGAGGCTCGAAGTGTCGCCATATGATCGCGACCACTCATTCAGCTCGTTCCAGTCAGCGAGATTGCCCTGCTCGCGTCGGACGCGGAGCTTCACGCGCGCGCCGGCTTCGTCAATCACGTCGATTGCTTTGTCAGGCAGAAAACGATCCGGAATGTAGCGATGCGATTGGTAAACAGCGGCTTGCAGCGCTTCGTCGGTGTAACGGACCTGGTGAAAACTCTCGTAACGCTCGCGCACGCCGTCGAGAATGCTCACGGCTTCGGCTTCTGACGGTGGCGGAACTTTCACGGCCTGGAAGCGTCGTTCAAGCGAGCGATCCTTCTCGATTGACTTGCGAAACTCGGCGGGCGTCGTCGCGCCAATGCACTGAATCTCGCCACGCGATAAGGCCGGTTTCAGAATGTTGGCGGCATCGAGAGAGCCTTCCGCGGAACCCGCGCCGACCAGCGTGTGCAGCTCGTCGATAAAAACGATGTACTGCGGGTTCTCGACGAGCTCGCGCATGATCTGCTTGAGCCGTTCTTCAAACTGGCCGCGATACTTCGTGCCCGCAACGATCAATGACAGGTCGAGTGAAAGAATTCGCTTGTGCTCGAGGAACGATGGTACCTCGCCGCGCACTATTCGCTGCGCGAGGCCTTCAACGATCGCAGTCTTGCCGACGCCTGGCTCACCGATCAGCACCGGGTTGTTCTTTGTGCGCCGGCATAGAATCTGGACGACACGCTCAATCTCCGCTTCGCGACCGATCAAAGGATCGAGTTTGTCATTTGCGGCGTCGTCGGTCAGATCGCGAGAGAACTCGACGAGATGCGGTGTGTCCTTTTTGGGGGACGTCCGCGCATCGGCTCCTGACTGGCGCGCAATCTCATCACGAACGGCATTGAGTCGCAGGCCGCGCTCGTAAAGAATCTCGGCCGCCATGGAACGCTCTTCGCGAAGCAGGCCGAGCAGGAGATGTTCGGTGCCGATATGTCGATGTTGGAGGCGGTCGCTTTCCTCATGTGCATAAGCAAGAACGTGCTTGGTTTCCGGCGCAAGTGGCAGCTCGACGGAGGTCGAAATCTTCTCACGCAGGAGCGTGCGACCTTCAATTTCCTTGCGAATTGATTCGATTGAAACTTGTGCGCGCGGGAAAAACCGGCCGGTAAGCGTCTTGTCTTCACGCATCAGCCCCAGTAAAAGGTGCTCCGGTTCGATGGCCGGAGCTCCGAACTGTGACGCTTCGTAGCGCGCGAAAAAGATCACCCGTCGCGCTTTTTCAGTATAGCGTTCGAACATCTTGGTATCAGTAACGTCCTTATAATTACCGTCGCCGCATTATAACCTAGATAAAAGTAGTAACGAAGCGATGTTTTCAGACGAGTGTCCGCAGATTACACAGATTACACAGTTTTCATGAATCAGTCTGTGTAATCTGTGGATAAACTCTTCCAGCCTCAAGCTCCAGGGTTCGATCGCACATCCCTGCCAAACTCGCACTGTGTGTCGCCATAATCGTGATTGCCGAGTGTTCGTGCGCATAATCGATCAGTGTTTGCCCGATCTGCTGGCTAATCGTCTGGTCGAGATTTCCCGTCGGCTCATCGGCTAACAACAACTTTGGCTCAGTAATCAATGCCCTCGCGACCGCCACGCGTTGCTGCTCGCCACCGCTTAGATGTGCGATCGGATGCTCGGCCCTGTCTCCCAAACCCGTTTCCCGCAACAACTCCATCGCACGCTCAAACGCCCGCCGCTTTTTCCAACGCGCAATCAACAACGGTAACGCGACGTTCTCAACCGCCGACAGATCCGGGAGCAAGTAGTGAAATTGAAAAACAAACCCGATCTCTTTCGGGTGACCATCGCGCGTGATGCTGCCATGGTCCGGCGTCTCCAACCCACCCAGCAAATGAAGTAGCGTCGACTTTCCCGATCCCGAAGCGCCCGTGATCGCGATGCTCTCACCCGTACTGGCCGTGAAGGTCACGCCGCGCAAGACCTCGATGCGCTCGCCATTTGGAGCAACAAAACTCTTCCGCAGATCGACAACGCTGATCATGTGTCGCGCAGCGCCTCGACCGGTCGCATGCGCGACGCCGCACGCGCAGGATAGATCGTCGCGAGCACACTCAACAGGAATGCAACCAACGCTGCTATTAACATCTCACTCGGTCTCGCGATCAGCGGCACGTTGCTGATTGAGTAAACATCGGCGGGCAGACTGATGAGCTTGAAATGATTGCCGATCCCGCACGCAATGAATCCGATCACGACACCCACTGCCGCACCGATCGCGCCGACGACCGCACCTTCGATGATGAATAGCAACATCACGCTAGTGCGTGTGGCGCCGAGTGCGTTGAGTATCGCGATGTCGCGGCGTCGCTCGACGACGACAAGGATCAGCATCGTTGTGATGTTGAGTGTTGAGATGGCGATGATTAGTCCGATGACGAACAGGCCCATGCGACGTTCGAGCGCGAGTGCGGCGAAGAGTGGCTGGTTTGCTTGTTGCCAGTCGATGATGGTGTAGCTGTTGCCGAGAGTTTTTGAAACGTCAGCGCTGACCTGCTTCACGTTGTCAATATCGTTTACCTGCACACTAATCACCGACGCAGCGTGATTGTTTCCGGCAACTGCGCTTGCCGTTTCCATCGAGACATAGATCCACGTCGAGTCGTATTCGAAGAGTCCCGAGCTAAACACGCCGGCGACGCGCAAGCGACGTAGTATCGAGTCATTCGCGGGCTGCACCTGGAAAACATCACCGACCGAAAGCCCGAGCCGCGTCGCAAGCTCTACGCCCACCGCCGCGTTCGGAGTTTCTACAGTCTCAAACAGCGGTCGAAACGAGCCTTCTTTTAACCATCTTGCCTGGGCAACGTCTTTCTCAACACCACGGATAACCGCGTAGCTGGATCCTTTTGTTCCGCGTACGAGTGCGCCGTCGTAAGTCGTTGCTGAAGCAGTGGCGACGCCATTAACCTGCTTCATGCGACTCGCGAGCTCCGAATGATTCTCAATCGCTCGCCCATCAGCACGAACCACGCTGAGATGCGCCGTGCCTTGCAAAATCTTTTCGCGCATCTCATCGCGAAACCCATTCGACAACGCAAAAGCCACAATCAGCGCGGCCACCCCCATCGCAATCCCGAGTATCGCAGCCACCGACGTCGCCCGCGCCAGCCGCCGTTTCCTCCGAGACCGCAAATACCTCAGCGCTAGAAAAACCTCGTATGGCATTTAAATTATTTGGGAATGAACAAGTCAGGAAGTGGGGCTTGCCCCCGCTGTTGCTTGGATGGGACGAGCGGGGGCAAGCCCCTCTTCCTGACTTGTTCTATTCCACCATCCCATTTCCAATAATCGGATTCCTAAAGTTTGGTAGGCGGACACTTCTTCGTATCTGCCGGCCTGTTTTCCGGCAACAACTGGCTCAAATTCGGATTGTCGCGCGCGGCCGGATCACCGGGATAACTGATCTCGTAAATCGTGTCGTTCACATGCCGGAAACTAAATTGGTTTCCAAGTTCAACGATCAACGGTATCTCGTCGCGCTGCCAACCGCACGGCAACCACCAGCGCGGATCCGTATCAATAAACACGCGCCGCCCGTGATTCAAATGATTCTGAATAACCGAAAACAACTTATCGCCCGGCCACCCGCCGCCAGTCCCAATCGTCTTCCAACGCCCCGCACCGATCGACGCCCAGTAGTTCACCGCGATCGTCTGCGCGCCCGAGATCATGATCGCATCAAGCGGCACATCTTCTAATCGATGCCTGTACTCCTTACTCATCGCGCGTCGCTCGATAAACTCGTAACTCACCGGCCGCATAAAAATGAAAAAGATCGACGCCAGCAACACGATCAAGGACGAGCACGCAAACAAAGCCCGTCGCTCACTTCCCAGACGCTGCCCCGCAATCCGCAACAACCAGAACGCACTCAACGGCACGATCCCCGGCAGTCCGGTTAAAAAGTAACGCCAGTTAACAGTCGTGCTGTAATTGAAAAACAGCAGCAGGTTCGCGAAGAACGCCACCGCCCACAAAAACAACATCGGCGACAGCCTTCGCTGGCGCCATTCAAGCACCGGGGCAAACAGGTTCGGGAAAAAAACGAGGGGCGCGCTGATGAAATAAAGCATCACGTACGGCCGCAGGTTGCTGAGCTGCACCGGATGTCGTGCCGATTCATCACGCATCGACTCGCGCCAGCCATACCAAACCCAGCGATAATGCTGATCGGTGATGAACCAGTAACCAAACCATCCCAACCCAAGCACCACAAAAATCACACACGACGCCGCAACCCACAAAACTTCGCGACGTTGAATCTTCCACCCCAGAACAAACGGCGCGAGCACGAGCCACGGCGCATAAAACGCGATCGTCTCACGCAGGTTCACTCCAAAACCCAGCAGCGCCGCGCCCAGCAGGATCATCCAAAACTTCTTCTCACGAATGCCACGCAGGTGAATGATCAACGCCACAGCCAGCAAAAGCACCGACGGCACGTCAGTCATCACCTGCCCGCCGTAAAGCACGAACACCGGCGAGAACACGATCAGGATCGCCGCCATCGTCGCCGTGTAAAGCGAGCCACTGATATCGCGCGCAAGAACCCAACACGCAATCACAGCGAGGGGCGACTGGGCCACCACCACATACTTGAAAACCAAATACGCCTGGTCCGGCTCAACGTTAAAAAGCGTGTGCGCAACCTGGTAGATATAGTGATTGCTAAAGATGAAGAGGTTCCGGCCCAGCGCCATCGACGACGGATATCCCGCGAGCGAGAGCATGGTGTAGTCCATGCCGTCCCAGTCGCCAATGAATGGATCGACAAAATACAGAACGAGGGCTAGCCCGATAACCGCGGGCGGCAACCACCATCGCCATGCACGCCAAAAAGAGGCAGTACCGGTCGGGGCACTGGATTGTATGAGTGGAAACGTCTCAGACGTGTTTGTCGTCAGCGGAATTTGGGTCAACGAGTTGAGCTTCAACCGGGGCGTCTGGTCTTTTAACCATCTTTACGCGATTACCCTGCGCATTGTACTCAACTTCGTCCATGATGTTGTAGATGAGGAGCACTCCACGGCCGGAGGTTCGAAACAGGTTCTCGGGATCGCACGGATTCGGAATCTCACGAATGTCGAAGCCTTCGCCTTCATCTTCGACAGTGAAACTCGCTTCTTTCGGCGACAGCTCGGCAGTGATCTTCACGAGTTTGCTCAGATCGTTTTTGTTGCCGTGCTTGACGGCGTTCACGAACGCCTCGTCGAGCGCGACGAAAAGATTTGAGCGTTCCGGACGAATCAAACCGAGCTTCGCGACTCGTTCCTGTAGATATTCGAGCACGCCGTTCATCAACGCGAGATCGCTGGGAAGCTCAAACTCGATCTTCTCGTGTACGTGGGAAAAGGCGCTGGTGTCGTCAACGTAACGGAGTTTATTTGCGAGTGTCTGTTCTACTATCTCGCGCAGCTCATCGCGGTCGTACGGTACGCGCAGGTAATTCGCGGCGCCCATTTTGAACGCCTTGATCACGCCGGTGCCGTTATTGTGTCCGTTCAGCTCAGTGACGAGGTGTTTGCGGTGCAGCTCGCTGATGGGCTCGCCGTTTACTTCAGCTTCTGAGAGGTCGCTGATTATGAGATCGAAACTAGCGAGATCGTCACGACGGAGCGCCTTCGCACGTTCGCCGGTCACAACCACTTCGTGACCAAGGCGTCCGAGGGCCTGTTCGAGTAGAACACGCAACTCATCGTTATTATCGACGATGAGGATCCGGCGTTTTTCCATCGAGCTCCAATCTTGAAAGAATCGTTTGAGGAGAGAAACTTCGAGGGGCTGTACGAAAATCTATCGCCTCGCGTTCGAAATATATCAGAAACCGAGGACAGGATTACAGGACAAACCGGGTTTGCAGGATGCGCGCAATCCTGATAATCATGTAAATCCTGTAAACCTGTCCGACTGATGGCTAAACACGGAAAGCTCCGAACTTATCTCGAATACGCGCCCGTCAAGCTCGTCCTCATGGCGCTCGGCCGCTTGCCCCCTCCGGCGGCGTACCGGATTGGCCGTTGGTTGGGCAAAATCGGTTATCTATTGGCCGGCAATCTCCGTCGCACTGGCGCGATCAATCTACGTCTCGCGTTTCCGAGGAAAACCGACAAGGAGCGCGCGGCGCTGTTGCGTGAATGTTTTGAGAGTCTCGGCCGTGAGCTCGGACTTTTCAGCCAGATGGCGACGCGCTCTCGCGAAGAGATCAGGCAGCTCATCGAGCCAGTCGGATGGGAGAATCTCGAAAACGCGCGAGCCGAGCGTGGCAATCGTTTGATCTACGTCACCGCCCATCTCGGCGCGTGGGAGATGACGAGTTTCGGCATCTCGCTGCTCGGATACCCGTTCACGTTTCTGACGCGCAGGCTCGACAATCCAAAGATCGAGGAGCTTGTCGATGTCGTCCGGACGAAGTTTGGCAATACGACGATCGACAAACTCTCGGCGGCCCGCTCGATGGTCAAGCTGCTTCGCTCCGGCGAACAGGCGTTGGGGCTGCTACCCGACCTGAACACGCTCGATGATGAAGCGATCTTTGTCGATTTTTTCGGCGTTCCCGCGGCCACGACCTTTGTAATTGCGAAGCTTGCAGTGCGGACCAACACGACGCTCGTTCCGTTCTTCGCCCCGTGGAGTGAAGAGAAAGGTAAGTATTTATTGATCGCCGAACCGCCGATTCCGGTTGAATGTACTGACGATGAAGAGGCTGACGTGCGGCGCGTGACGATCGAGATTACGCGACGCCTCGAGAACCAGATCAGGCAGTTTCCAGGGCAGTGGCTGTGGATTCATAAACGCTGGAAGACGCGCCCGCCCGGCGAGCCTAAGATCTATTAGCCACGGATGCACACGAATGAATACACTGATTAGTCGAGTCGATCGCGCGTATAAATTCGCCGACCTTTCGGGCTATTCGTTTATCGATCGAATGAAGATTCGTGCGGCTGATTTGGTATTTTACCTGCTGATAAACCTGATCGGGCTGACCGCGCGTTTCGAAGTGATCGGCTGGGAAAATCACGAGAAGGCCGAAGCGAACGGCGGGCGTCCGATCTACGTCTTCTGGCATAACCGCATTTTTCTAACTACTTACTGGTGGCGCAAACGCCGCATTGTCGTGATGACGTCGCGGAGTTTTGACGGTGAGTACATCGCGCGGTTCATTCAGCGGTTTGGGTACGGAGCGGTGCGCGGTTCGAGCACGCGTGGCGGTGCCGGCGCGATAGTCGAAATGGCGCGTCTGATGCGTGCGGGATGCACAACGGCGTTTACGATCGATGGTCCGCAAGGTCCGCGTTACGTCGCGAAAAAGGGCGCGGTGATCCTGGCGAAGAAATCAGGTCACCCGATCGTGCCGGTCACGATGGCGCTCGATCGTTACTGGACGACGCCGAGCTGGGATCGATTCCAGATTCCGAAGCCGTTTACACGCGCGCGCGTCTACGTAGCGCCGCCCATTTATGTCCCGGCAGACGCAGACGACGCGACGCTGTCGGCCAAACGCGACGAATTGCAGCAAACTCTCGACGATTTGAATCATCAGAGCGAAGAGTGGCGAGGATCGTTCAGTAAATCCGTGTAATCCGCGTTGGAAAGGTGTTAAATGATGAGATCGATAATAGCTTTTGTTTTGTGTCTCCTTTTCGTGGGTGTCGCGAACGCGCAGCTCAAACCGCCCACTGAGTCCGCGATGGATCGTTTTCTTCGCTACGTGAAGATCGACACGCAGTCGCAGGAAGACCAGACGACTACGCCGAGCACGCGCAAACAACTCAACCTCGCGAACTTGCTCGCGAAGGAGCTAACAGGCTTAGGAGCACAGAACGTGCGCGTAAGTGAATTTGGCATCGTTTACGCGACCGTGCCGGGCAATCTCGCTGACAACTCCAAAGTGCCGGTCATCGGTCTCATCGCGCATATGGACACGTCGCCCGCAGTCTCAGGTGAAAACGTCAATGCGATCATTCACAAGAATTACCAGGGCGGCGATATCACGTTGCCGAAAGATCCAACGCAGGTGATCATGGTCGAAAAGACACCGGCGCTCAAGACATTGATCGGTGACGACATCATCACCGCCGACGGCACCACGCTGCTCGGTTCCGACGACAAATCAGGTTGCGCCGAGATCATGACGATGATCGATGTCCTGCGTCAGAATCCGCAGATCAAACACGGCACGATCGCGATCGCGTTCACACCCGACGAAGAGGTTGGCGGAGGCATCGAGAAGTTTGACATTAAAGGCTTCGGAGCGAAATTCGCGTACACAGTTGACGGCGAAGAGCTCGGCGAGATCAGCGATGAGACGTGGAGCGCGCGCACCGCGACGGTTACGTTCCAGGGAAAGAGCACGCATCCGGGAACGGCGAAGGGCATCATGGTCAACGCGATGTACGCGATCGCGGATTATCTCAACAGTGTTCCACACGATATATTGCCGGAAACAACCGAAGGGCGCGTCGGTTTTATTCATCCTTACGCCGGCGTGATCGACGTTGAGAGCTCAAGCTTGAAGATCCTCCTGCGTGACTTCGATATCAGCGGTCTCGATGCGAAAGAGAAACTGTTGCGCGACATGGTGATGAAAACCGGGGACAAGTTTCCCCAAGTGAAGATCACGATCGACGTCAAAGAGGATTACAAGAACATGAAGGAAATGCTGAAGAACTATCCCGAGCTGACGAACAACGCGATGGAAGCAGCGAAGCGTGCGGGATTGAAGCCGTTTCTGAAACCGATTCGCGGCGGGACGGATGGATCGCGGCTGACGTTTCAGGGACTGCCGACGCCGAACCTTTTCACGGGCGGCGGGAATTTTCATGGCAAGCTGGAATACAACTCGCGCCGCGGGCTGGAGAAGTCAACCGAGACGCTGGTCCACTTAGTGCAAATATTTGCAGAGAAGAGTTAGCCACAGATTACACGGATTAAGAACGGATTTTTTATGAGTCGTGCCGGATATGTAGCGTTGATTGGTCGTCCGAATGCGGGTAAGTCAACGCTGCTTAACCGGCTGGTGGGGCAGAAGATCGCTGCCGTTTCCGATAAGCCGCAGACAACGAGATTCAGGATTCAGGGTGTAATCACGAAACGTGAAGGGCAGATCGTTCTCGTAGATACGCCGGGCGTGCATCAACCCGGCTACGAGCTTAATCGACGCATGATGGCGTCGGTCCAGGAGGCGCTGCTCGGCGTCGATCTCGTGTGCCTGATTCGCGATGCGTCCGCTTCCACGGGAAACGGCGATCGCTTCGTCCTCGATCTCGTCAAACGCTCCGAAAAGCCTGCACTCCTGTTGCTCAACAAGATCGATAAGCTCGAAGAGAGGTCGGCGCTCTTACCACTTATTGACTGGTATCGCAACGAACACGAGTGGCGCGAGATCATTCCTATCTCAGCACTGAAGGACGAGATGACGGATATCTTGATCGAGAGCGCCTTGAAGCACCTGCCGGAAGGTGAGCCGATCTTTTCGGAAGATGAGTTGACGGATCAGTCACTGCGCTCGCTCGTTTCGGAGATCGTGCGTGAGAAAGTTTTGCACGCGACCGGCGACGAGATTCCATACGTCACCGCAGTCGTCACCGAGCGTTTCGAAGAAGTCCGTGAAGACTTTTCGCGCATCTACTGCGTCATCGTTGTCGAGAGAGGGTCGCAGAAGAAGATCATCATAGGAAAAGGCGCCAGCCGTTTGAAAGACGTCGGCATTCGCGCGCGCAAAGACATCGAGGCCTTGCTGGGCCACCGCGTGCATCTTGAGCTTTTTGTGAAAGTCGAGGAAGACTGGCGCAACAAACAACAACTGCTGGATGAATATGGACTAGGCGGCAATTGAGTAGCGCAAAAGAAAAGCCTGTGTGGTACGCGCTCGACGTTGATATTGACGGTGCGGCACACGAGGCTGTCGAGTATGCGTTGATGGAAGCCGGTGCGCTCGGAACTGAAACAGTCGACGGCGGTGTGACGGCTTACTTTGCTGAGGCGCCGAACCGCGAGCGTGTTCGCAACGAGCTGTGCGAAGCGTTGCGCATTTACGAACTGCCGTCATCATCGGTACGTGACATGAACCTCCGAGAGGTGGCAGATCGTGATTGGCTGGAAGAGTGGAAACAGAGCTGGCAGCCAGTCGAGATCGGACACTTCATCATCGCGCCGCCGTGGTCTAACCTCGGCGACGTCCACGATCGATTAGTGATTCGCATCGAGCCGGGCATGGCGTTTGGCACCGGCACTCACGAGACGACTCGCCTCTGTCTCGACGCGATTCAGAAACACTTTGGAGGTGGCAGTTTTCTCGATGTCGGCACGGGCACAGGGATTCTCGCGATTGCAGCAGCGAAGCTCTTTTCAGACGCTCATATCGAAGCCTGCGACACCGATGAAACCGCGATCGCGATAGCAGGTGAGAATGCTCAGTTGAATGGCGTTGCGGAGCGGATTAACTTCTGGGCCGGATCGATTGATGACTCAACCGCATCCGCTGATCTCGTGGTGGCGAATCTGACCGCCGACGTGATCACGTCAATAATGCCGGCGCTCGCCGGTGTGACATGTGGGAAGTTGATTTTTTCCGGAATTTTGGAAACGCAGATCGACGTGGTTCAGGCTGCGCTACATCATTGTGGGGTTGATCAATTCGACGTGGAGCAGTGTGGCGAATGGATAGCGCTGATTGTCTAAGAATTGTTTCACGCAAAGACGCAAAGGCCGGTCAAATGCTTCGGGGCGCGCCTTTGCGTCTTTGCGTGAAATAAACCTTCCCATTCTATGGCTCGTCGAAGATTCCATGCTCGGCCAACCGCCTTCACGCAAACGACCGTCACGCTCACGGCCGACGAAGCTCGACACTTGCGCGACGTGCTGCGACTGAAACCCGGCGACGAGGTCTACGTCTTCGACGGCCGCGGGCGCGAGTTTCGCTGCAGTGTCTCGAACGCGAAGCGCGACTCAGCCGAGCTGCGAATCGAGACTGAAGTTGAGCCCGCAAAGCCTGAATCACAGTTGCAACTAAATTTGGGCGTCGCGCTTTTGAAGGGTGAGAAGTTTGATCTCGTCGTGCAGAAAGCGACTGAGCTCGGTGTCACAACCATCACACCACTGATTACACGCTATGCTGACATTCACTTACGCGATCAAAGCGACGCAACGAAGCGCGTCACTCGCTGGCAGCGAATCGCACTCGAAGCGGCGAAACAGTCTGGCAGGGCATTTGTACCGGAGATCAGCTTGCCGGTGGCGTTCGAGACGGCTCTTGAGGGTGTGGGAGTAATGTTCTCGGAACGCGGTGGCGAGACGTTCGAGAGCTTAACTGGAGCAAGCTCGATCACGGCTCTGGTCGGCTCCGAAGGTGGCTGGGCTGATGAGGAAATCGAGGCGGCGCGGGCACGGGATTTTCATATCGTGACGCTTGGTGGAAGGGTCCTGCGCGCAGAGACGGCGGCAATCGCGGTCACCGTGTTAATGCAGCATCGTTTCGGAGATCTCAAATAGAAGCGCATTTTCATTTGACCGTAGGCAGTCTCAGGCTCAAAATGGGTAGAACAAAGAATCCGAGGGGGACGTTTGAATCCCATATGGCTATCGATAAAGATTCCGCAGTCGAAAACGCCCGAAACGACCTGGCCAAACGCCTGAACGTCAACGCCGCCGACATCAAGGAGAAGTCAGTCGAAGATGACGACTTCCCCGACATGGCCCTGGGCGCGGCGGAAGACGGCGAAATGAGCGGCCAGATGATCACCAGCGGCTGGCGCATCAAGCTCGAAGCCGAAGGAAAAACTTACGAATACCGCGCCGATAAAAACCAGGTCAGGGCTTTTAACTTCAAGGGCAAAAATCATCGGATCTAACAAGCTTTAGAGGTACCACCATGAACCGCAACAATTTCTTCATCCACCTCGCGCTCGCACTCGTTCTCATTCTCGTGGCCGCTTTCGCTGGTCAATTGAGCCGCTGGCGGAAACAGTGGCGGTCGCACATCGGGCCCATTCCGTCCACTGAGAAGAAAAGAGCAACTACCACTGAAGAGATCGCGCTCAGCGAGACGCGCTTCGGCCGTCCCGAAGTGCTGGTCAAATTCAAGAGCGGCGTCAGCCAGGAAACTATCGAGCGTCTGACTGCCCTACGTCACGATCGCGTCGAGGACCGCATCGAGAATGTCGAAGGCCTGGAGGCGATTGACGATCTCGACAATACTGATGCGGCGACGGTCGTTAGCGAATACCAACAACTGGCGGAAGTCGAATACGCCGAGCCAAACTTCGAGATCGAACTTGACGAGGCTGAAGCTGCAGGACCACTCGTGCCGATTCTGCCGCACGATCCGCAGTTCACCGATCAATGGGCGCTGGCGAATTCAGGACAGCGCGGCGGCAAGCAGGGCGCGGACATCAGCGCCACAATCGCATGGGCCACCACCACCGGCAGCGACAAAGTCGTCGTGGCAGTGCTCGACAGTGGTGTTGATTACACGCACGAAGATCTCATACAGAACATGTGGATGCGTCCCGCGTCGATGGCCCCGTATCACGACAACGAGCTCGGAACGATTGACGACGAGAACGGCTTCAACGCGATCGACAGTGCTTCCGATCCGATGGACGAGAATGGTCACGGCACTCACTGCGCCGGCATCATCGGCGCTGAAGGTGAAAACAACATCGGTATCGCCGGTGTGAACTGGAAAGTAAAGATCATGCCGCTGAAGTTTATGAACGCCGGTGGCTTTGGAACGACAAAGGACGCGATCGAAGCGATCAATTACGTGATCGATCGAAAGAAGGCAGGCGTGAACGTTCGGGTCATCAGCGCGAGCTGGGGCTCGACGCAACGCTCGCGCGCGCTCGAAGATGCAATTCGCAAGGCTTACGAGAACGACATCCTGTTCGTCGCAGCGGCTGGCAATGCGACGACCAACAACGATCGCAATCCGCATTTTCCGTCAAGCTACAACGTGCCGAACGTGGTCAGCGTGGCGGCGCTCGATCGACGCGACGAGCTCGCGAAGTTCTCGAATTATGGAGTGAAGAGTGTCGCGATCGCGGCGCCGGGAGTTGATATTCTGAGCACTTGGCTCGGAAATGCTTACGAGGAGAAGTCAGGAACGTCGATGGCGACGCCGGTGGTCTCCGGTGTGGCCGCGCTCATCCTGTCCGAGCATCCGCGCTTGTCGGTTGATGAATTGAAGAAGAAACTGTTGGCTTCTACCGATCCAATCGTCGCGCTGAAAGGCAAGACTGTCACCGGCGGCAGAATCAACGCCTCGAAAGCTTTGGAATAAGAACTCAAGCAGCGGGGGCAAGCCCTCTTCCTGACTTGTTCCTTTTCATGCGCCTTAGAGGAATGAACAAGTCAGGAAGATGGGCTTGCCCCCGCTGCTTAAATCCTACGGCTGGCCTAATTTCTTTTTGGCTTCCACCGCTTCTTTGTAAGCGCCGCCACGAACATCTCCGATCTTTATCGCCTCATCAAACTGCTTCGCGGCTTCCGCAGTGTTATCGAGAAACATGTTGATGCGTCCCATGGCTTCGTGCGCTCGCGACATGATCGCCTTGTCAGTTTCTGGTGACGATGCCGCCACGGCTAGCCGGTAGTGGCCCAACGCGCGGTTCAATCGCTCAGCCTGCACATTCTCGTCCGTGGCGTCAGACGCGGCCAAACTCGCGGTCTGGCCCAACGCGAAAAAGATCCGCGGCTCGCGCGGGTACTCCTTCAACATCTCTCGCAAACGATTCTCAGCTTCGTTGTAATCCTTGTTACGCAGCGTGTCTTCAATCGCCGAGAGGTCACGCACGAGTGCTGCCTCTTTTCCACTCGCCTCGACGTTAACCTCGGCAGCCGATCTGCGTGCGGCGGTACGCGCCTCACGCGCCGCCGTCGCCCTTTGCACCGTTTCCGCGTATTCCGACGGGCGCTTCGCTTCACGCACCGGATCAAACGACGCGATCATGTCGGGGAAAAAGTTTGCGAGGTCGAACCCGGCACTCTCGATCCCTTTCAACTGATCGGCGAAGTAGAACGAGAGCACGGCGCCTTTCTCATATTCTGCCGCGAGTCGCGCCACCGTCTCGTCCTGAATCGCTTTCATATCCTCTGTTGCTGACTTGCCTATGGCCGCGCGATCAGCTTCGGTCTTGGCCGCCGCGAGTCGTGCGCGCGCATCACGCCCAAGCACTTCGAGCCGCCTCATCTCGTCATAACGCGCGTCGGCAGCAGTCACGAGCGATCGGCTCACGCTCAAAAACACATCCGGACTGACCTGCGCGCCGGCATTCTGTCGCTCAGTTAAAAGCTGCTTGATCTGTTCGCGACGAAGCGCGATGTCTTTGTTGAAGCGGAGCACGAGCGCGTCGATGACATACTGAAGATACGCACGTCTTAACTCAGACGAGCCCGGATCAGTTCCTTCCGGAACAACTGCGTAATAATCGTCGCCGATGATGCGAAAGTTGATCGCGCCACGCGCCGCCAGCAGGTCCGGCAGGATCAGAAAGCGGCGTTCCTTTTGCCGGAATGAATACGTCTTTTCTTTCGACTTCTTGTTCGGATTCTTGACTTCAACTCGTTCAGCCGAGCTCGTGATCGGTCTCGTGTGCAAATACGTCAAAAGCCCACGGACCATCTCGGTCGTCGGCGCGCGCAGCCGATCGCCTTCCGCCTGGTACGCGCGCACGTACTCGACCATGTGTTCGTCGATACCAGATCGACGAGCGAACTCCTGCACGAGTGGCGCGAAATCGAGCACCTCCAACAGTCCTGCCGGCAAGTCTTCGGAACGCTCAGGCGCGTCGAAGCTCGGCGCTGGACCAAGCGCGAGTGCGAGTGAAACGTAGCGCGCGGCCTGGTCTGCCGGAGTTGCCGGTGCGGGCAGTCGATTGCGCTCGTAAAAGGTTTTCATTTTCTCGCGGAGGGTCGGGTCGAGATTCGCGAGATCCTTCCGGAGTTTCGCGCGAAAAGCGGAAGGCTGCCGGCCTGTGGGCGTCGGGTCGAGCCCGGCCGTGTCGAGTGCGGCCATCATGACAATCAAGCGCGAGTCAGACTGAAAATCAACGCCGTATTCAGAAACTTCGAAACTGGACCCTCGGCGTTGCTGGACCGGCGGTTGTTGTTGTGGTTGCGCTGGCTCTCTTTGAACGGTTTGCGAGAAAACCACTGCGGCAGACAAAACTGTAATTAAGAGGATCAGTAAAGAATGCTTCAATCCGTGTTACTCCGTGTGAATTCTGGGCTTTTTCCTGGCTCGGTAAGCGCGCAGCGCCCGCAATGTTAGCGGATAAGCGAGTGCCGAACAAACCACCGAGAGCGCCATGGCTCCGACCGAAAACGGCCACACAATGTTGTTCCAGCTCTGCACAAAAAGCAGCTTGTAATACTCGCCGGAAAAGATCCGCGGGTGTGTCAGGAGCTCCAACCCCTCGTCTGGGATGCGCAAAGGACGGCCAAGGATGAATGCGCCGACGGCGTAAGACGCAATAATTATCGGAACGAGGGTCAGTAATGGGTTGTTGATGAAGGTCCCGGTGTAGATCGCGATTTTGTTAAAACGAAACAGGAAGGCGAGCACCGTCGCCATGATGGTGTGAAGGCCGAGGAACGGCGAAAAGGCGATAAAGACGCCGATTGAAAAAGCAAGCGCCGTCCGCTCGGGTGGATCGTCGATCGCAAGCAGACGGCGAAATGCAGCACGGAACACCGTGTTTATCCGTAAAATCTGTGGCTAACTATTGAAAGCTTTTCAAAGCTTCCGCTTCGTTATCGTAAGTATCGAAAACTGTCAGCAGCTTCGTAATCACGAGCAGGTTCTGAATTCGATCCGTTAAGTTCAGCAACTTGAGCTGCCCACCCTGGCGGCTAATAGTCGTGTAGTTGGCAATCAACTCGCCCACGCCGCTTGAGTCCATATACTTCACGCCCGCCAGGTTCAGCAAAACCTTCGTCTTGCCCTGATCGGCAAGTTTCCGGATCGAATCGCGCAACGAGACGCTGCTATCACCAATGCGCACTTCACCACTCATATCGAGAATGGTGACGTCTCCCGCTTGTCGTTGTTTCACATCGAGCTCAGCCATTGCTTTCTCCGTTCAGAAAATTACAGGGGGCACTTAATTATAGCTGTTGAGTGCGTCGGCTTCCTTTTCGTAAACGTCGAAGACGGTCAGGAGCTTCGTGATCGTCAGCAGGTCCCGAATTTTCTGGGTGAGATTGAGCAGCTTGAGCTGTCCGCCTTCTTTGTTGATGGCAGTGTAGCTGGAAACAAGCTCGCCGATACCGCTCGAATCGATGTAGCTGATACCACCAAGGTTCAGCAGAATGCGCTTCTTGCCTTCTTCGAGCAGACGCCGGATCGCGGCGCGCAGGGCTACGCTTCCCTCGCCAATAGTTATTTTTCCGCTCATGTCAAGAACGGTGACATCTCCGGCTTGACGCTCGTTGATATTCAACTCAGCCATTTCAGAAATCTCCTTTATGCAATTGCGAATTAACGTCGCTTGAGCATGCGCACCGTCGTACCGCCGCCGGGTCTGATCAACCAATCGACTTCGTCCATAAAACTGCGCATGAAAAAGATGCCACGGCCCGAGGCTTTAAGAATGTTCTCTTGTGCTGTTGGATCTGGGACCGTTTCCGGGTTGAAACCTGGGCCCTGGTCGTGCACGCTGATTTCAACAGCGTCAGGCGAGCTCTTCAAAGTTATGTCTACGGTTTTGTCCTCGTCCTGACGATTGCCGTGGAGCACTGCGTTGGTGACAGCCTCGCGCACGGCCATGTCGATACCAAACGCAGCATCATCGCTGACGCCTGAACGGCCAACAAATTCGGCGACCGCGGCGGCCGCAGTGGCAATCGTATCAATGCGACTGGGCAAACTTAACTCGGTCGTCTCTACGGTCACAATGCTTATGCATGACCTCTCCGAAAGCCACTGCGCGAGGACTCTGGCTGCTTTCTAGTAACACCTACACTTATCAGGAGTTTGACGGTGTAACATGCTGGATACGGCGCTGTCAAGAATCCGTGTCTTTCATCCGTGTAAATCTGTGGCTAAATCAAACGATGAAGCCCAGGCCTTTGAGAGCTCGATCCAGTTCGTCGAGATCGAGGGGCTTTGTTAGATAGACGTTTGTGCCGTTCTCCTTCGCAGCCTCTTCCATGCCGTAGACGTTGTAAGCCGTGATGGTGACGATTGGCGTGTGATCGCCCTCCGCTTCGAGTTTGCGGAAGTTCTTGATAGTCTCCAAACCATCCAGAACCGGCATGTTCAGATCGACAACGAGCAGGTTCGGACGATAGCGGCGCGCTATGTCGAGTGCCTGCTGGCCATCTTCCGCCTCAAAAACGTAGTAGCCTTTTAATTCAAAGGCTCGCTTAAGCATAATGCGGGTGTCGCTCGAATCTTCGGCAACGAGTACGGTCGGATAAAGTAATGCAGACACGATTTACATCGGGCCAATCGCCCACCTTGGTACAAATTTGTGTTCTGGGGGAAACCCTATGCTGAGGGGATCTAACATTCGGAGGATGCGTAAGTTATAACACAACGTTGCCTTTTATGTCCCTGTCCGTACAGTAGCTGGACATTATGAAACTTCTACCAGCACGTCACCTCGCCGGAAAGCTGCGTTTACCGGGCGATAAGTCGATCTCACACCGGGTGGCGCTCATTGGCGCGCTCTCAACACGCAGCTCGGAAATTTCAAACTTCTCAACCGCCGCTGACTGTGCCTCGACGCTCTCGTGCCTGCGCGAGCTCGGGATCTCGATCGAGCACGAACAGGACAAGCTAATCTTTGCAGGCAGCGACGAATTTTCCGCGCCGCGCCGGCCATTGGATTGCGGCAATAGCGGATCAACTTTGCGGATACTTGCCGGGGTGCTCGCGGGTCATGATTTAACCGCCGAGCTGATCGGCGACGCGTCACTGAGCTCACGTCCGATGCGCCGCATCATCGAGCCGCTCGAAATGATGGGCGCCAAGATCGAGTCAACTGACGGGAAAGCGCCGCTAAAAATACACGGCTCAAATCCACTAAAGCCGATCACGTATACGCTTCCCGTCGCGAGTGCGCAGGTCAAATCAGCGATTCTTTTCGCCGGATTGAACGCTAATGGTCGAACGACCGTGATCGAAACCTCACCGTCGCGCGATCATACCGAGCGACTCTTCAACGGTTTCGGCATTCCGGTCACAAAAAACGCCGATCATTCCGTCACGCTTTGGACTCAGGGACGCTTTATTGGCGGCTCGATGACGATTCCCGGTGATGTTTCATCAGCCGCATACTTCCTCGCCGCAGCGATGCTCCTTTCCGAATCGCAACTGACAATCGAAGGCGTGGGCTTAAATGCGACGCGCGCTGCCTTTCTTTCAGTGCTGACTTCGTGGGGTGCAGATATTTCCACGACTGACTTACAAACCGAGCGCAACGAGCCGTACGGAACAATCAACGTTCGCGGCGGGCTCAACGGAGCCGCGGCCCAATCCGATCGAATTTTAAGCGGAGCCATGATTCCGTCACTGATCGACGAGCTTCCATTGCTCGCCGTCGTTGGCTCGCAAATCGCGGGCGGAATCCAAATCCGTGATGCCGCTGAGCTGAGACATAAAGAGAGTGATCGACTCGCAGCCACCGCCGCAAACCTGCGGGCAATGGGAGCCGAAGTCGAAGAATCTGACGACGGCATCGCCGTTGCCGGCCCCACTCGACTGCACGGCGCTCTAATCGACTCGCACGGTGACCACCGCATCGCCATGGCTTTCTCTGTCGCAGCCTTGATTGCCGAAGGTGAGACAGAAATAGCTGGAGCCGAATGCGTCGCGATCTCGTTTCCTGAATTTTTCACCCTGCTGGAATCGGTTGTGCAGAGATGAGACCGGGACCAATCGTCATCACCGGTTTCATGGGTTGCGGCAAGAGCAAAGTAGCTCAAGAACTGGCCCGGAGCCGGAACGTGGCAATGGTTGATCTCGACGAGTGGATAACAGCACGCGCCGGCCGCAGTCCGGCACAACTCATCACCGAAGACGGCGAGCCGGCGTTTCGGAAGATCGAGTCGAACGCCCTGCGCGATTTGTTACAGGCGCGTGAGGCAGGTGTGATCGCGCTCGGCGGCGGCGCGTGGATCGAGAAAGTAAACCGCGATCTGATCGACGAACACGGTTGCACAACTGTCTGGCTCGACACGCCGTTTGAGATTTGCTGGGAAAGGATCGCTGCGTCAGAAGAAGATCGCCCGTTGGGAAGAACACGCGAAGAAGCCAGGGCACGGTACGATCTTCGTAAACCAATTTACGCTCTGGCCCACCTTCACATCACGGTCAGCCCCGACCAAACCCTCGATGACATAATAAGAATTCTAGCCGCGGATTTACGCGGATGAACGCAGATCTGTTCATCTGCGTTCATCCGCGGCTTATTTAAAACTTATACTTCAAAGCAAACTGCATCTGCCTCGACGATCCTGAATCGCCGGTCGCGAAGCGCGTGTTGGTGATGACGCCAAAGGTTTGGCTGCCAACCTGCGCAGTCCGTCCGGGTTGACCGAAGTTCGCATGGTTGAATATGTCAAAGACTTCCCAGCGAAATTCAATCATCTGGGTTTCAGTCAGTTTTGTACGCTTAATCAGCGACAAGTCTGAGTTATGGAAGCTTGGTCCAATAACAACGTTACGGCCCATGCTGCCGAAGTGATAAATGGTCCTGCTGTTAACCCCACTGCCAACCCCAGTCACCGGCAAAATTACGACGGCGTCGGACGGACAAGTACCACCAGGCCGTGGATCGCAAACGCTGTTTGCAAACCACTGCACTCCGATTCCACTGGTCGCAGGCGCCGCGGTCGGTGAAATCGAGATCGGCCCGGTGACGTCAGGACGAAGCGTAGCAAGACCCGTGAACGAGTTTGCGTTCGCGCCGTTTATCAGATTACCTTGTGCCACGCTACCTAAGGTCCCGGCATTACCTGCCAGCAGCGTCACCGGATTTCCGCCCTGAGATTGCTCGATGAACGAGAGCTGCCATCCCTCTTTGAATTGATTACCTTTGAACGGCAGCTCATACAATCCGCTGATCACGAATCGATGACGCACATCGAAGTCTGACAACCCGCGGTCGTTGCGCAGGTTGTAACTGTCCTGCACGGTCACGCCTTGCGAGCTTTGCGAGTTGTAATCGATCGATTTCGAGAAGGTATACGAAGCATTAAACTGAAGCCCTTTGCCCATTCGCTTTTGGGCAGTGACCCAAAGAGCGTTGTAGTTCGAGTTGCCCGTGCCTTCACGGAACGTGATGTTCTGGAGCGGCACTCCCGGACCGATCGGGCTGCTTGGCGACAACACCGGGAATGGACGCAATGGATTGAGCGCGGCATTCAGAAATATTTGATTCAGGTTCCGCGTGAGCCGCAGGTGCGTGCCCTTCGATCCGTAATAACCGACTGTTACTGCCAATCCCTGACGGACTTCGCGCTGCACGTTCAGGTTCCACGATTGGATGTACGCGTTGTCGAATTCCGGATCAGAAGAACTGGGCGAGATGTTGGAGCCCGGGACAGCATGACCAGGGTCGGTAGCATTGAAGAGTTGCGTCGTCATATTCGCCGGTAATGCTACCGACGTCGCAAAAGGCGGGTTCGCCGCATTGCCGGTTACGAGATTCGTAATTGGCTGATCGGCGAGAATCGCGTATGCGCCGCGGATCGAAGTCTTTCCATCCTTCCACGGATCCCAGGCAAAACCGAGACGCGGTTGGAAGTTTCGTGAGTTCGTGTGATAGACGGGAGCAATGCCGTGATTGACCTGTATCAACGAATTAACTTCCGGTACATAATCGACGAAGCGATCGAATCGTTCCGTCGGCGACATCAACCAGTCGTAACGGAAGCCAAGCTCCAAAGTAAGATTGGAACGCACCTTCCAGTTGTCCTGGACGAAGGCGCCGAGTGCGCCCTGCGCGATAGCAGAGGAAACGTCGCCCAGCGTGACGGTAAACGCATTCGCGGTGCCCGCGAGAAACGCCGCCATGTTTGCGAACGTAAAGCTTCCGGTGTCTTTGCCGGTGTTGTTGTTGTAGAAGCGCCGCCATTCACCGCCGAACTTGAACGAGTGATTACCGCGCAGATAGTTCAGCGTGTCGGAAACCACGTAGGTAGTATCTGAACGCCCTTGCGGGAAGCCCGTTGGCCCACCGAAGTTCAGACCCGTTCCGCCAATCGCCATCTGCGGCAAGCCGATCGCCTCCGTAACGCCGTTCTTGATGCCGAAGTCGAGTGGATTGAGCTGGGCGTTCGGCGTGAAGGCGATGTGGATTCGGTTAAAACCAAACCGCGCTTCATTGACGACCGCGGGGCCAAAGGTATGTGTTTCATTGAGCGTGAAGATTTGCCGGCGAGACTGGCGCATGTCGCCAAAACCCGGAATTGAGTTTCCCTGTAATGTCGGCTCGCCGCGCTCGTCGCGTTGCAGCGCGTAGTAAACATGCATGCGATCGTTAACACCGATGTTGTGTTGGAGGTCCATGGTTCCTTGATCGATGTTGACGGGCGCTGTTGCTGCGCCACCAAATCCGGTCGCGCCCACGTTTGGGAGCGGAATCAATGGCAGGAGCGCCTTGATAACCGGATCCGTAACCCCCGCGCGTTGAGCAGCAGTCGGAACAGTCGAAGCGGGAAGGGTCAGGCCCTGTCGTTGGCGCAAGCCTTCATAGCTGAAGAAGAAGAACGTTTTGTTTTTGCCCTGGTAGCCAAATACCGGACCACCCTGACCAAAATGCGGCACGTTCAAAGGTCCGCCGAGATTGAATCCAAACTGGTTTCGTTTGAACGGGGACGGCTCCGAGGTGCGCTCGAAGTAATTGCGTGCGTCGAAAACGTCGTTGCGCAGGAACTCGAAAAGCTCGCCGTGATAGTCGTTCGCGCCCGAGCGGGTCGCGATGTTCACGATCGCGCCGGAGTTGCGGCCGTACTCAGCGCTGAAGGTTGAGTTGTCAGCCTTAAACTCCTGAACCGTGTTGATTGACGGCTGGAACGTGATCTGGTTCTGGACCATGTCATTGAGATTGACGCCGTTGATCATGAAGTTCACGGTGTCTTCGCGATTGCCGGCGGTGTTAATGGCAAACGAACCCTGGCCACGCAGCGGAGCCGTTAGGAATCCGTTTTGCGGCGGCATCACCGAACCCGGAATCAGTAGTCCCAGATCGACGAAGTGACGGCCGTTTAGCGGAATCTCCTGCACTGTGCGCTGGTTGATGACTGTGCCGACTGACGTGGTCGAGGTCTCGATCACGGGCACATCCGAGGAGACCAGTACCTGTTCGGAGATTGCTCCGACGTCCATCTGAAAATTCTGGACGACTGTTTTGGCAACTTCGAGAGTCACCTGATCGGCAATCTGTGTTTTGAAACCCTGGACTCTTACTTCGACCTGATAAACGCCGACGGGCAAGGCGGCAACCTGATAATTGCCTTCGGTGTCGGCCTGCGTGGTCCGTTCGGTCGCCGTGTTTTTATTTCTGACGACGACAGTTGCATTCGGCAGCACCGCGCCTTTGGAATCAGTGACGGTGCCCTGGACTGTGGCGGTTGATTGGCCCAATGCTGTGGAAGTCGCGAGGAGAGCGGCTACGAGCATTAAGAAAATAGCGATTCTTTTGCTTAGCATGTTACCTCCAGGAAAATGCGGGCGGTTGTAGGAAGGAGAAACCCCTCCTAGCAATGTGAATGCCGTGACCGCGCGTGATGCACGCCGAGTTTTCCTTAGGAAATCGCGATTTCAGATCACCTTGAAAATCCAAAAACCACAAGGCTCATCCGAAAACACAGCCGAGCTCACCAACGCACCAAAAATTCCTTGAGCGTCTCGTACATCTGATCGAACGAATCAGCACAAAACAGGACTGACTGGTAATGCGTTGGATCGTAGACATTATTCGCGGCGGCATCGATGTCGAGTGGTCGCAGGTTAGCCTTGTGCATCTCCGCCAGCTCACCGGCTGACGACAGCAATCCCGTCCCATAAGCCTTGACCCTGCCGTCTTCGCGCAACACGCCAAATTCGATCGTGAACCAGTAGACACGCGCTAATCGATCGAGCTCGCGTGGGTCTTCAGTGCGCTTCACCGCCTCGCCAAAGAGCCGGTTAAGCTCCGCGAAGCGCTTGCTGGCAAGCGTCACGGCGTGACCGATAAGCTCGTGGGCCACATCAGGCTCAGGCGTGTACAGCGGCGTCGAATGATGGCGAATGTACTGCGTGGAAAGAAACACTCCGCGGGCCAGCGACTCGAGAAAAATCCGCGGCTCAACGAGACCGGCGACGGGCTCGAGCCGGAAGCCGCTAATGGCTTCGACCTTCTGGCTCACTTCATCGAGTTGCGGAATGCGGTCCGTATCAAACGCCAAACGATCGATGCAGTCGAGATATTCAGCGCATGCATAGTCGCGGTGCGCAGGACCAAGCGCTTGCCAGATCGTCTTCCACACGCCGTGTTCGAGTTCCGTGTATGGTGCAGCCGGGATGGGGGAACCGGGTTTGTAAGTCATGGCGATCTCGGCGATCGCATTGCGGCGGGCGCGGTATTCCTGGTCGCGAAAGCCCGGATGGTCCGGGTCGAGCTGCACCAGGGAAATGTCTACGTGGTCGCGTAAAGGGGTTGGTTCAATGGCTGTAATCACTTCGTTTTCACCTCGAAAAGAAATAAAAAACCGGCCACCAATCCTCCTGGGATTGATGGCCGGTTTTAGGAACCTGTCTTTGGTGCTAGATAGTCAATGCACGCCGACAGCCCATCGCCTGACCGTCCCTCCCATCGGAGAGCGGGCCGTAATAGTAATAATGGCGATGCAGGCTCTGGCTCATGACTCGTTGAAGAGGATAGACCCGAGCGGAGCAGATCGTCAAGGCGAATCCATTATGAGCGGGGGCAAGCCCCTGCTGATCAGAATTTGAGAGCTTGCCTTGATTTAAAAAAGTCCGCCCATGCGTCGCCCTTTTTCTTCAACAGCTCCGGGACGTTTGTGATCGTGAAGTCGTCGATCTTCACACCTTTCGAAATCTGCTGCCACGTCAGCGGCATCGATACCGTCGCCTTCGGTTTCGCACGCGCGGTGAACACCGCCGCCAAACTCTTGCCACGCGCGTTCTGCATCCAGTCGACGTAAACCTGCGTGCTCTTTCGTTTCGCAATCGTTCTCTCGACCGTTGCGATCTTCGGTGCTCGTCGCGCAACTTCGCTCGCGAAGAGTCGCGCAAACTCCGCCACCTTCTCGTACTCGTTCGTCGGCTTGAGTGGCACGTAGATATGAATGCCGGAAGATCCGGAAGTCTTCGGAAACGCCTGCAGCCCGATCTCCTCTGCAACTTCGTTCACCACGAGCGCCACCTGCAACACGTTCTCCCACGGCGCCTTTTTTGGATCGAGATCGATCGCGATCCAGTCGGGCTTGTCGAGTCGTTTGATCGTCGAGTGCCACGGATGTTGCTCGATCGTGCCGAGCGTCACGAAGTGCAGCACTGATCCGATTGTTGAATAAACACCGTAGTCGAGCTGCCGGCCTTCCTGATTGGTGAGCCGCGCGGTCTTGATGAATTCAGGCGCGCTTTCAAGGTCCTGTTGAAAAAACATCGGCGCCTTGATGCCGCGTGGATAGCGCTGCAGGATCGCGGGCCGCTCCTGCAAATACGGCATGATGTAATCCGCGACTTTCAGGTAGTAACTAAGCAGATCGAATTTCGTTAGCTTCTCGTCGGGCCAGTAAATACGGTCCAAGCTCGTCACCGCAACCTGTTCGCGGCCCGCCTTGATGATCAAATCGCCCCTGGGCCGGTCCAGGCTGAGAAACTCTTCGACTGTAACAATCGTGCCGCTTTTCTGTTTCGTTCGTTTTACTTCTTCTTTAGGCATGCTAAATTTCAACCATGAGAATTATCTTACTTTGCCTAATTCTGTTCGTACTGTCAGCACCGCCGCAAACGGTAACCTATAATCTCGACGCCAGCCAGAGCAAGTTCATGGCCCACGCGAGCCGCAGCGGACTGCTGTGGTTCAAAGGAAAGAGCCATCATCTTGCTGCAAGTGACTTCAGCGGCCACGTCGAGGTTACGCCTGACACGATCACGCCCGCGTCGCTACGGCTCGTCGTCAAAGCCGCGTCGCTACACGAGACTGGCGCTGACTTCACCGAGCCGCAAAAGCAAATCATCGACAAAGAGCTGAAAGATATCGTGCTGCATCCGGACCAGTATCCGGAGATCACTTTTCAGAGCACAAACGTGACGGCGAAAGGGTTGGGGGGTGGTCGGTACGACGTAAAGATCAACGGCAGCCTGACGCTGCATGGCGTCACGAAGCCGGTCACGATCCCGGCAACCGTCACGCTGAATGGGAGCACGTTGCGTGCGGTTGGCGAGTTCAGCATCGATCGCGGTGATTACAAGGTGAAAGCGACGTCAGCCTTTCACGGGATGGTGCGCGTCGATGACGATATCAAATTTGAATTTGACATCGTCGGCCGCAGATAAATCCGTGCTCTTGATCCGCGTTCATCCGTGGCTAAATATATCCGTCGGGGTGCGCCTGCATCCACTTCCACGCTGACTCGATAATCAATCCCAGATCCTGGAACTGCGGCTGCCACCCAAGCTCACTCTTGATCTTGTCTGAGCTCGCAATCAACACTGCCGGATCACCCGCGCGTCGTGGCCCCATGCGCACCTTAATTTCTTTCCCTGTGACACGCTTTGCCGTGTCGATCACGTCGCGGACGCTGTAGCCGTCGCCACCACATCCGAGGTTGTAGATCGCACTCCGCTCGCTCAGAACGTCGAGCGCGAGAATGTGCGCGCGCGCCAGATCGATCACATGAATGTAATCGCGAATGCACGTCCCGTCAGACGTCGGATAGTCGTCGCCGAAGATCTCGACGTGAGCACGTTTCCCGGTCGCTGCCTGCAACGTGATCGGAATGATGTGCGTTTCCGGATCGTGATCCTCACCACACTTCTCACTCGCGCCCGCAGCATTGAAATAACGCAACGATGCAGACCGGAGCCCGTGCGCCTTCTCGTACCAGTGCATTGCGCGTTCGAATGCGAGTTTTGTTTCGCCGTAAGTGTTGGTGGGATTGGTCGGCGCTGATTCGAAGATCGGCTGCGCCTCGGGCTCGCCATACGTCGCCGCCGTTGAAGAAAAGACGATGCGACGGACACCGCAGTCGTGCATGGCATCGAGTAAAACTAAACCCGCGACGACGTTGTTTTGATAATACTTCGCGGGCTTCTCGACTGACTCACCGACGAGCGACGACGCAGCCATATGAATGACCGCATCGATGCGATTGTCGTTCAGTGTTTGGCGAAGCTTGTCTGCTTCAAAAAGGTCGCCTTCAACAAAACGGGCGCCGTCAACAACGGCGCCGCGATGGCCTTTGGAGAGATTGTCGTAGACCACAACTTCGTGGCCGTCGTTGACCAGTTCTTCCGTGACTACACTGCCGATGTATCCTGCGCCGCCCGTTACGAAAACCCGCATGATCTACCCCTTGATTTTTTTTCGTTAACTGACAGCAACATTGGGCTGTGTCTTCGCCGCGTCCGCCTTAACCGGCTCGGCCGGTGTGACGTAAAGAATACGACCACAGTTATCACACGTGATGATCTCATCTCCACGCCGGATCTCGGCCATCATCTGTGGCCTCAAAGACATGAAACACGCACTGCACGAACGATTGCGCGCCTCCGCAACTGCGACGCCATCTCGGATCCGCGCTCCGATTCTCGAATAGAGAGCACTCATCGGCTTCGGCAGACTCGCAAAGACTTCTTCGCGTTCTTTGCGTGCGGCAGCCAGCCGGTCGCCGATCGTGCCAGACTCCTCGTCAAACGCCTTCAGCTTCGTCTCGCGATCCGAGTTCATGCTGGCGATCTCGTCCGCACGTTCCGTCAAAGCTCCTTCCGTTTGTTCGAGTTGCTCCATTTGTTCCAGAATCTGTGTTTCCAAGCCTGAGATCTGTTTGCGCGCTGCATCTGCCTCGCGAATCGCGGCGGTGTATTCGTCCGGCTTCTTCGACGACATCAGGTTTCGCTCGGCTCGCTCGGCGCGGCCTTTCTGCTCCATGACTTCGTTTTCGAGGCGGGCTCGCGTGTGTTTGGCTTCGTCGCGACGATTTTCGAGCGCCCTAATTTCAAAGGCGCGCTGATCGAACTCTCTTTCGATCTCGGCGCGCCTTTCGGGTGTCGCTTGTTGCTCTTTTTCTAGTTTCCGTATGGTCGTATCAAGATTCTGCAAAGCGATTAACTTCTGCAATTCCGCTTTCACTCTTTATGTACTCCTCAAAAGATCAGGACTGTTTATGACGATTCCCATCGCTCGCGATCATCACACAACCAACACGTTTGACGCAAGTATAGCCACAGATCTACACGGATAGACACGGATCAGAAAAGAAATTCTAATCCGTGTCTATCCGTGAAATCCGTGGCTAATTCTTCGTCTAGATTGGGCCGTTCACAGTCCGAATACGAGTACGGGGAGTGACGCGAACGCGCGGCAGGTTGATGTTGATCGACGGAATAGACACCGCCGGAACGACGACTCTCGGCATTGCGATATCGATATCGGGAAAGTCGATACGCGGAATGACGATTCGCCGTCCAACCTGCGGACGGTCCAACGTTCCCGGCAGCCTGGCTTCGCTCGGCCTTACGCGAATCGTTTGCTGCGACTTGTTGCGAATGATAATGAGCGTAACGTCGCCCTCTTTCTTACGATTGATCACGCGCGATAAATCGCCGGGCGAGTCGACTGCTTCACCTTCGATCGCGGTGATCACATCGCCCGCTCTCACGCCGGCCTTCGCTGCTGGTCCACCGTCAGTGACCGACGTCACCAACACGCCTTTGCCGCCGGTGATGCCAAAGTAGTCGGCGAGCTGCTTCGTGAGCTCCATCGTACTCACGCCGATCCGGCGACTGTTGCCAAGAGCAAATGAAAAATTATCGTTGTCGAACAGATCGCCGCGTTCGAAGACTGGACCGTCCCATTTAAACGCTTTCGGATTGGTGCCTTCCCATTTGAAAAGCTTCGATCCGCCGGGCAGGAAATCACCGGCGAAGCTCTGATTCTGACGTTTGGTGACTGTTGCAGTGACTTCCTGTTCCGCACCGCCGCGACTAAAACTCACTCTGACACTCTGATCCGGAGCGAGCTCCGAAACCAGTCGATTGAGTTTGCGAACACTCGAGACGTTCTCACCCTCGATGCGCAGGATCACGTCGTCTTTGCGCAAGCCTGCTTTCTCGGCCGGGCTGTCTTTGACCACCTGCGTCACGCCGACGCCGCGCACCTGGTTCATGTGATAGCGGCCCATGTTCTCGCGGTTGATGTTCTCGGCATAGATGCCGAGGAAGCCACCGCCGTCAATGAAAATTGAGAACGCTTGATCCATTGGTTCGTCGGGCGGAGGCGGCGGCGTGGGCTGCTGCGCGACTGCGGCACCCGCGGCCAGAATAAGAGCAAGCAGGAGACTGACAGAATATTTAGCTTTCATGCGAGTTTCCTCCGGAAGAGTTTTGCGGTTACACGCGGGTTAGGAGAGACGGTTCCAGAATATTTAGCCGCGGATTTTCGCGGATAAACGCTGATCTGCGTTCATCTGCGTTTATCCGCGGCTTAAGATAAAGGTTTATAGACCTCAGTCTGATCGTTGAGCTCGAAGGCGATCTTCCCTTCGCTCTGGGCGATGTCGAGGTGTGCGACAGCTTCGGAGACCGACAAAAACCGGTGCACATCGTCAGCGTGTGGAAACATCTTGAGCGCAACATCCCACGCCGTTACACCTAATTTCGGAACGAGCCCGATCACCTGCGCCTGCCGGTCCTGAAACGAGCGGAAATAGCGGTGAAACAGCTCTTCGTAGTCGTGGATAGGCTCGCCATGCCCGCCATAAACGAGTGTCGGTGAGAACGATCGCAACCGCGCCAAACTCACCAGGTATTCCGCGAGCGAGGGAAAGCGCCGCGTCGGATCGATCGGATCCGGCGACAAAACCGGATTCGGAGTAATTCGCTTCAACACACAATCGCCCGCGATGATCGTGCGATCCGCTTCGCGCAAAAACGAGCACGAGCCGGGCGTGTGACCGGGCGTGTGCAGAATCCGCAGGCTACCGGACTCAAACTCGAGCTCACCCTCGTCCCACAACGACGTATATTCGTCGTCGCCAAACGAATCCGCGTACCTCCGCATGTACTCGTAAAGCCCGCGCATGCGCTCGATCTCCGCGTCGGGAACACCTGCGCGCACGAGCAGTGTGCGGTGCTCTTCGTATTCGAGACGACTGTGACGGTGGCCCATCTCCCAGTTGTGAACAAAGACTTCCGCGTTCTTTGCTTCGTCGCGTAACGAGCGCGCGAGTCCGCAGTGATCTTCGTGGGCGTGCGTGAGTACGATGCGACGCAGATCGGAAACGAGAAAACCGGCTTTGCGCAGTCCCGCACGCAACGCCTCGATCGTTTCTTTCGTCTTTGGTCCAGTGTCGATGATCGTCAACGGATCTTCAGCGATCACGTAGACGTTTACTGGACCGATGTAGAACGGCGTGGGCAAAGATATCGGAATAATCCGCATTTATCCGCGTCTATCCGTGGCTGGTTTTAATAGATCCACTTGTTGGCCGCAATGAGATCGTTGGCAATGCGTTGACGCGCGGCGATCGTGTTCATCGGCTGCAACTTCGTGAACCGTCGCAACGCGGCCAACAGCGTCCGCAGCTCATCACCTTCCGACATTCCCGCCAGCGTGTTCTTCGCCCTCGACTCGATGCGCTGGACAGCGTCGTTACAGAACACGCGCGTCATGTCGAGGTATCGCTCCGCGGCGTTCTCTCCCTGCGACGCGGCGAGCTTGCGCGCGCGCAGGACTGCTGTTTCCATCGCGTACGTGTCCATGATGATGTCTGCGATTCCCATCAGGATTTCCTGCTGATCGCCGAGCTTCATCATGTACTTCTGCGCCGCTGTGCCGAGCGTCATGAGCGCAACTTTCTTCGCGTTCGTTGTCAGTTTCTGCTCGGCCGCAAGTAACGAATCGTCGTCATCAAAACCCGCCATCTGCGGTGACAGCACCTCATCCATCAACGCCTGCGCCGCCGGCAGCAGTGCCAGGTTGCCGCTCAGCGCGCTCTTCATCAACCGCCCCGGAATCAACATGCGATTGATCTCGTTCGTGCCTTCGAAGATGCGATTGATACGCGAATCGCGATACGCACGCTCCGCCGGATAGTCCGCAGAATAGCCGTAGCCGCCGTAGATCTGGACCATCTCGTCAACCACAAAATCGCAGTACTCAGAAAGCGCAACCTTGATGATTGAGCACTCCGCGGCGTACTCCTCGATCGCGCGCAGCCGCGCGTCCATGTCCTTCGAGTCAACCGCGCCGACGCCTGCTTCGATCATTCCCAGCGTGCGGTAGATCATCGACTCGCCTATCCACGTGCGAATCGCCTGTTCCGCAAGCTTCGCCTTGATCGCGCCGAACGACGAAATCGATTTGCCAAACTGGTGCCGCTCGTTCGCGTAACGCACCGACTCATGCACCATCAACTTCATGCCGCCGCAGCACATCGCGCCCAGCTTGAATCGACCGATGTTCAGCACGTTGAAAGCGATCTTGTGACCTTTGCCGACTTCGCCGAGCAGATTCTCAACCGGCGTACGCACGTCGGAAAGCACGAGCGCTGTCGTGCTCGATCCCTTGATTCCCATCTTGTGCTCTTCGGCGCCCGATGTCAGGCCCGGCTGGCGCTCGACGATGAACGCGCTGAACTTGTCGCCGTCAACTTTCGCAAACACGATGAAGAGGTCAGCGAAGCCGCCGTTGGTAATCCACATCTTCTCCCCGTTGAGAATGTATTCCTTGCCATCGTCGCTGAGACGCGCCGTCGCCTTCGCGGCCATCGCGTCAGAACCCGAGCCCGCTTCGGTCAACGCGTAAGCAGTGATCAACTCGCCCGACGCGATCTTCGGCAGGTACTTCTGCTTCGCGGCATCTGTCGCGAAGTAAACGATTGGCAGAAGACCGATGCCACTTTCCGCGCCGAGCGTGGTGGCGAACGAAGCAGAGCGCCCGATGTTCTCGCCGATGAGTGCGCCGCTCGTTTGATCGAGACCGAGTCCACCGTACTCTTCGGGAATGTTGGCGCCGATCAATCCGAGGTCAGCCGCTTTGCCGACGAGCTCGCGCGAAAGTTTCCAGTCGTGCTTCTCGAGCTCGTCGATGCGCGTCACCACTTCGTTATCGACAAACTGCCGCGTGGTGTCGGCGATCATGCGATGCTCTTCGGTGAAATCTTCCGGCGTGAAGATCTCCTCCGGCGTCCGCTCCTCGATCAGGAACGCGCCACCCTTGATAAGCTTTTTCTGTTCGGCTACGGCTGACATTGATTGAGTCCTTTCTTCAAACCATCCACAGATTACACGGAGTTTTTCTCTGAAATCTGTGGATCATAATCTTTCCAGAATACCTGCGGCGCCCATGCCGCCGCCGACACACATCGTCACCATTCCATATCGTCCATTGCGGCGCTCAAGCTCGCGCAGGATGCTCGCAGTCAACTTCGCGCCGGTACAACCGAGCGGGTGGCCCAACGCGATCGCGCCACCATTAACGTTGACCTTATCTGGATCCAGTCCCAACGTCTTGATCACGGCGATCGACTGCGCGGCAAACGCTTCGTTCAACTCGATCACATCGATATCGTTGAGCGTCAGTCCCGCGAGTTTCAAAACCTTCGGGATAGCGAACACTGGTCCAATGCCCATCTCTTCGGGCGGGCAGCCCGCGGTCGCATAAGCAACAAAGCGCGCCAAAGGCTTCGCACCGAGGGCACGCGCGCGCGCGTCAGACATCACAATGGCCGCTGCCGCGCCGTCAGACATCTGCGACGCATTGCCGGCGGTGATCGTCCCCTTCACGTGAAACGCCGGCTTCAGTTTCGCGAGACCTTCTGCCGACGAGTCGCGCCTGACACCTTCGTCTTTATCAAACACGACTTCGCGGCGCTGCTTCCTGCCGTTTTCATCCATGTCTTCGAGCACGACGTGCAACGGCACGACTTCATCCTTGAACTTGTCTGCATCCAGCGCCGCCGCCGCCCGCGTGTGCGAGCGCAGCGCAAACTCATCCTGCTCCTCTCGTGTCACTTCATACTTGCGCGCAACGTTTTCCGTCGCGAGTCCCATGCTCAGATAAAAGTCAGGATAGTGTTCGACGAGATAAGGATTAGGACGAATGATATGACCGCCCATCGGTATCATCGACATCGTTTCCAAACCACCGGCGACGATCACCTCCGCGCCGCCACTCTTGATCCGATCAGCCGCCATCGCGATCGACTGCAACCCCGACGAACAAAAACGATTGATCGTCATGGCGCTCGTCTCGACCGGCAATCCCGCACGAATCGCAGCCGCGCGCGCGACGTTCATCCCCTGTTCTGCTTCGGGCATCGCGCAACCCATGATCACGTCTTCAATCTCAGACACTTCCAGCCCGGGCACACGCGCCAGTGCTTCTTTGATCACAGTCGCGCCCATCTCATCCGGACGCGTCGTGCGCAACGTCCCCTTAGGCGCTTTTCCAACCGCCGTTCTAACTGCCGATACGATCAATGCATCTCTCATAAAAACTCCGTGTAAATCGTGCTTTAATCCGTCCAATCCGTGGCCTAATTTCTTAGTGGCTTGCTGGTCTTCAACATGTGCGCGAGGCGCTCCTGCGTTTTGCGCATACCCACTAACTTGAGGAACGCTTCACGTTCTAGATCCAACAGATACTGCTCGGAAACACGCGTCGGGTGATTCAACTCGCCGCCCGTCAGAATACGCGCGAGCTGCGTTCCGATCTCAGCATCGTGATCCGAAATATACCCCGCGCGCTTCATCTGGTGAATGCCGAGTTTCAACGTGGCGAGGGCGGGGTCACCCAGCGCGAGAATGTCTTTGCGTTGCTGCGGTTGAACGTATCCACTTGCAGCGAGCGCCAGCACTTCCTTCTTCGCGTCTGCAATCAAGCGATCGGCATTCATTGAGATCGAATCATCAGCCGCCAGGAAGCCCAACGTTCGTGCTTCCTCTGCTGACGTTGCAACCTTCGCGAGCGCGATCGTCTCGAACGCACGCTTCACAAACGGAAACGGATCCGCATCGTCGACGCCTTTCGGAATCGAATCCATCACGCGCAACAACATCTCTTTCGTGCCACCGCCGGCGGGAATGATTCCGACACCGACCTCGACGAGTCCTATATATGTCTCGGCTGCGGCTCTCACGCGATCGCCATGCAGGACCATCTCACAACCGCCGCCGAAGACCATCTGGAATGGAGCAACGACAACCGGCTTCGGCGAGTAGCGCAAACTCATCGTCGCGTTCTGGAAAACGCGGACCATCATGTCGAGATCTTCCCAGTTTTCCTCCTGCGCTTCCATCAACATCAACATGATGTTTGCGCCGACGCAGAAGTTCACGCCTTGATTGCCGACGACAAGCCCGACGAAGTTTTTCTCGACTTCGCCGAGTGCAAACTTCAACATCTGAAGCGTGTCGCCGCCAATCGCGTTCATCTTCGAGTGAAACTCGAGACACGCAACACCGTCACCGATGTCGATCAGCGAAGCACCCGAATTCTTCTTGATGACGCCGGTGCGTTCCTTGATCGACTTCAGTATCAAAACACCTGGCTGATCGGTTAGTGGGACGTACTTGCCAGTCGCGAAGTCGAAATAAGACTGTTGCCCGTTTTCTTTCTTGTAGAAAGAGGTCGCGCCGGAGGCGAGCATCTGCTCGACATTCGCCGGCACTGCGAGGCCATCGTCTTTCATGCGCGCCACAGACTTCTCGACACCGAGCGCGTCCCAAACCTCGAACGGTCCAAGCTCCCAGCCGAAGCCCCAGCGCATTGCGCGATCGACTTCGACGACGTTGTCTGCGATTTCGGGAATTCGTTTCGCGGCGTAAACGAGCGTGCGCGAGAGCGTCTTCCACAGGAAAGCGCCCGCGCGATCCTTGCCCCACGTCAGTGTCTTGATTCGCTCGGGCAGGTCCTCGATGTTCTTCGCCACGTCGAGTGAAGGAAGCTTGACCTTTTCGGACGGGCGATAGTCGAGTGTGGCGGTGTCGAGCGCCCAGATTTCGCGCTTGTCGCCTTCGCCTTTCTGCTTTTTATAGAAGCCGGCTTTCGTCTTGTTGCCCAAAAGATTGCGTTGGACCATCTGGCCGAGCACTTCAGGCACTACAAACATCTCGCGCTCTTCGTCTTCGGGGAGTGCTTCGAAAAGGTTCTTGATGACGTGTGTGAAGACGTCCAATCCGACGAGGTCGAACGTGCGGAATGTTGCCGACTTTGGACGGCCGACCGCCGGGCCAGTCATTTTGTCTACTTCTTCGATCGAGTAGCCGTCGTCGAGCATCGTCTTGATCGTGAAGAGCGCGCCGAACGTTCCGATACGGTTCGCGATGAAGTTTGGACGATCCTTCGCCGGCACGACACCCTTGCCGAGTCGCTGATCGAGAAAGCCGTAAACGAAGCAGGAAACTTCGGGCTTGGTCCACTCAGTGCGAATGATCTCGACGAGGTGCAGGTAACGCGGTGGATTGAAGAAGTGAACGCCGAGGAAGTGTTGCTTGAAATCGTCAGAGCGACCTTCGGCGAGCAAGTGAATCGGAATACCGCTCGTGTTTGAAGCGACAATAGATCCAGGTCTTCTGTATTGTTCAACCCGCTCGAACAGCGACCGCTTGATCTGTAAGTTCTCAACGACGGCTTCGACGATCAGATCGCAGTCTTTAATCTTTGGAAGGTCATCATCGAAATTTCCGGGCGTGACGAGTGAAGCGTTTTCAGGAACAAAGAACGCCGCCGGCTTCGCCTTCACCGCGGCCTCAAGCCCACCGCGCGCAATCCGGTTCTTAACCTGCGGACTCTCTAATTTTAACCCCTTCGCCTCTTCCTCCGGCGTGAGCTCGCGTGGCGAAATATCTAACAGCAGCGTCGGCACGCCAGCATTTGCAAGGTGGGCGGCAATCTGTGCCCCCATAGTCCCCGCCCCCAAGACCGCCGCCTTCTCAACGCGCATCTCCACCTCCGACACTCCCACCAGATTAATAGTCCCGCATAATACTGAATGAACGCTCATTCAGCAAAGAGGGAGGAAGGCACTATGTGCCTTTTAAATCCTGTGGGTTCGGTCATAAAATGAAATTCGTCGGTCATAAAGTGAAATTCGTCGGTCATAAAATGAGAATTTTGTCGGTCATAAAATGAGAATTGCGCGCACGATCTCATACGAACCGAGCGGCCGCAAAACATAAACCCATGATTTCGGTCGGCTTTGCGCGCGTTAGCAAGAAACGTCCGTGTCGGATTTGTGGCAAACCCTCTTATTGTGGCTTTTCGAGGGACGAAGGTACTTCCATATGCATGCGCATCAGTGCGGGATCTCGCGGGCTCTCCCGTAACGGTGGAAACATACACGTCCATACCGAAATTCCCTTCATAACAATTCAACCAAGAATCATGAGACCCATTAGCCAGTCAATTCCACTGGCTTCTCCGGAAATCAGAGACGCTGTTTTTCGGGAGTTGATTAAGATATCTCCCGCTTCAAATTACAGGGAAGAACTGGTTATCGGCCCAGGCGGATTGCTGTCACGAGGACTGCTTGAAGAAAACGCAACCAGCTACGGAGCGCTGCCTCCAACAAACCAACAACGCGCAATTCTTGCCGGAATCTTGAATGATTATGTGCGCGCCAATTTCCCTGAACATGCCCAGTCTCATTCAGGAGCAGGCATCGTAGGCGTACCCGGATTCTGGCAAGAACTATCCGGCGTGGTCCACATTTGGAAAAGGCGCAACTATCTGATGCCGCTTCTGGTAATACCGTATAAAGATGCAAACGGACTGATCCAAGCCTGCCAAATCAGATTACACGCAAATGATATTTCGTCTGATGAGAAAAGATACTGTTGGCTTTCATCACCACAAGAACGACATGGCACCAGTTCTGGAACACCAATACATTTCACTTTTGCTAAGAAGAAACTTCCTCCAGGCGAAACGGTGCTTATCACTGAGGGAGCATTGAAGGCTGATACCGTAGTACGGTTCAGACCGAACGCCCGTGTGATCGCAACGGCGGGAGTAACCTGCTCTCACAATGAACTCGTCGAAGCAGCTAGACCTTATACGGCGCTGATCGCCTTTGACGCTGATTACAGAACGAATCCCGCGGTGTGTCGACAGCTCGCCAGATTGATCGCACAGCGGCTAAACGATTCCAGAGAACTGCAAATACGCAGAACAACAAACGTCCTTTGCTGGAATGGACCCAAGGGAATTGATGATGCAGTGCGAGCAAATGTACGACTCAGAAGTCTTACGATCTCCGAATGGTACGCGACTCTTAGAAATGAACCTTTCGACGAAGTAAACAGATTTTGGAGCGAGATCGGTTTCAAACCTTAGCTATTCATAACTGTCGGTTCACCCGAATCACTCCCCCACCGCTAAACAAAAATGAGCGTTAGTGCTCCTTGTTGTTTCATTCTTTAGAAAGCAGGAAACTCACAATGCATTTTCTCTTAGGATTCCTTTTGGGCTACTACACACGCAATAAACCATTATTGGCAGCGACGCTTCTGGGCTTTGCCCTCGTCTGTTTTATAGTGCTGCCTGCAATCGCACTTTCAGGGCTCGCCTTGTCAGTTAGACGTGAACGACTCTCACGACCTCCACAAACACGCGTCCCTCCGGTTGTTGGCCTAGATTACAAGGCAGCCGAAACCACACTTCACAACTCGAAGCTCAACATCCGTGTC
>Ga0126311_10000054_pt1 | contig 58463 bp, 54 predicted proteins | sample Plot61_FD_92539 | JGI IMG/M metagenome (GOLD analysis project Ga0126311, IMG submission 92539) | Serpentine soil microbial communities from UC McLaughlin Reserve, CA, USA - Plot61 | ecosystem: Environmental > Terrestrial > Soil > Grasslands | place: USA: UC McLaughlin Reserve, Lake County... | reverse complement strand
TCCGTCATACCACCAAAGTACTTCATTACGACCACCTGGCTTTTGCGTGGATCGATTCTTTCCAGTTCGTTCAAGGCCTCGTCGAGAGCCATCAGGTCAGTGCGCTCTTTCGCCGCGATCGGGGCGGCTTGGTCGAGATCCACCAGCTCGGCCTGACGCTTTTGAGCGCGATGCCGGCGCGCGTAATCAACCAGAATTCGTCGCATGGCCTGGGCGGCCACGGCGTAAAAATGAGCTCTGTTCTGCCAGCGCATGCCTTTGTGATCGACCAAACGCAAGTACAACTCATTTATCAAAGCGGTGGCTTGAAGTGTATGTCCCGGCTGCTCGCCGCGCATGTAGTTACGCGCCATGCGATGTAGTTTGCTGTGGACGAGCGGCATCAGCTCATCAAGGGCAGACTCATCGCCGTTGCGCCATTCGATCAGGAGTTGAGTAATTGACCTGGGCGAGGGTGTCATTCGAGGCCCCCAGACGTGGAAGATTCCCGTGGTCGTTGAGACATCTTAACACCTCCGCTCCATAATCTCGTCCGTTTCCCTGCGCCACGCTTCCTGCAAGAGAGTTTATTCGCGGCTGTGATTGAAATGACGGATTGATTGCGCCTTAAGTGACAGAAGACTAAATCTTCACCAAATGGTGGTTGGGTTCTGTTGCGAAAAGCCGCTGCACAAAGCTCGACAAAAAGCAGCGGCTAAGACAAAGGAGACGTTATGTCTTTACTTTTTCGCAGTGGCAGTGTCCCTTTCGATCCGACTAAAGGGAAGACTCAGAGCGAAGTAGGCTCAGTGGCCTTCCCGCACGATGTGAAACGCGCCGAGGTTTGCCTCGCCGGGTTTGACATTCAGTATGACAACGGCGATCACCATGTCCTTCGACAAATAATCGATGCCAAGATTGAGAGAATCGAGTTCGGAACGGTGTACTTTCGGGTTCAGTTCCTTCTCAGGGATTCATCAGGCAATACGGACGATCCGTTCTCTGGAATAGTCTACGTTTTGGTCATTGCTGATGTGCCGTCACCTCAGCGACAACTTACTACCCAAGCAGGAGTAACTGCGCAATAGCCCACCCAAGTGCTGAGCGGGCGTCCAATAGTCTGACGTTGCTGCGCAACTCAGCTATTGGGCGCGACTCGGCGATTGCGACACTGAAGCGTGAACCACCGAGCTTTTTGAGCGGTTAGGAATGAAACTTTCCAGCGTCTCTACGGCACACCCGAAAGACCTTGTACGTCAAAGAAAAGGGTGACGGCACCAAGACCGGCTGGACAGCAAAGTAGAGTTACCTTAAAGAAGAAGTTGCGAAGATTGTCCACTGTGCGGAAGCCACGATTGACGAAGGTCTCTGAAATCACAGTTGAGAGGCGGACAAGCACCAAACTCTTGGAACATCGTCGAAGCTGAAATGTCTGCTACGGCAAGTGTAGGATGAGAGGAACTTCGTTTCTTCATAATTCTCTCATTCCTTTGCCGGCAACTTTGCTTCAAACTGTGGAAGATCTCCAAAGACGGACGATATATAATTCTATTTAGAATCGTTTGTGTGTGTTAATCTCGCGATTGTTTTTCCCCCATCTCAACTCAATCCCGACCAACTCACCAGGAGAAATAAAATGAAACGAAAGCTGTTAATTCTCACGACGGCCCTTACTGTATCCACTCTTGGATTCCTTATCGAACCCATTTCAAGTAGGGCACAGACAATACCGCCACAGGTAACCAGCACTGACTTCGATGCTGATTCGAAGTCTGATATAGCAGTGTGGCGGCCCAGCGATGGCTTTTGGTGGATCTTGTTCAGCGCGACCAACACATCGAGCGCTGTGCAATGGGGATCAGGGGCCTTAGGCGATCAAATAGTGCCGGGAGATTACGACGGAGACCGAAAAGCTGACCGCGCTGTGTGGCGACCAGATGATGGTATTTGGTACATCATTTATAGCTCTGACAACTCGCCACATTATATTTCATGGGGTTTCTTCGGCGACATCCCGGTACCAGCCGATTACGATGGCGACACTATAACGGACATCGCTGTGTGGCGGCCGAGTACTGGCATCTGGTACATCATTAATAGCTCGACCAGTGTAGTGCGTTATGAAACGTTTGGATTGTCTGGGGATAAGCCGGTTGTAGGTGAGTATGATGGTGACGGAATGGCAGACATCGCGGTGTGGCGACCGAGCGACGGCATCTGGTACATCCTCAACAGCTCTACAGGAACCGTACGCTACGAGACGTTCGGCGGAGCCAGCTTCAACGATGTCCTGGTTCCGGCAGACTATGACGGCGACGGTTCTGTCGATATTGCCGTATGGAGACCAGGCACTGGCCAATGGATCATTTTGCAGAGTTCGACGGGAACGGCGCTTTGGGTGACATGGGGTCTATCTGAGGATATACCAGTGGCGGCTGACTACGATGGCGATGGTAAGAACGATATCGCGGTATGGCGACCAAGCGATGGTGTCTGGTACATCATTCAGAGTTCGACGGGAGTCGTGAGATATGAAACCTTTGGGACTTCCGGCGATGTGCCGATCCCCTCAGCTTATAACCGCCACTCACTCGAATGAGCATCAAGCAAGCAACAGGATCTAATTGATTTCGGTAGGTATCAATTAGATCCTGTTAACCTCTAGAACATGAGGACCCGCTGAACTACAGCGGTGTACTGAACGCCAGATTTTGGCTGCTGTTGAGTCACAATTTTCGTCACTTTCGCCTTAGTTTCCTCATAAAACCTAAGAAAATTTAATCGGCATAGGGCTTGAAACTCCTCCGGCGGGACCGGTTGCAGACTGATGTCGTTAATAGTGTCTCTCATAGTATTTGCCGCGCTGGCGATGATTATCCACGAGTTGGGCCATCTGCTCGCCGCGCGCTCCTGCCACGTCTCCGCTTCTGAATTGGGTCTCGGCATGGGACCACGACTGGCGGGTCTCCGTCTCGGCAACATCAACATCAACCTGCGCGCGATACCGATCGGATCGTTCGTGATGCTCGATGGTGCGGCGTTGAAGGAGAAGTCGGTTAAGGCTCAGCTCCTCGTACATCTCGGCGGCGTCGCGTTCAATCTCATCGCCGGGTCCTTTACTTATGGAACGACTTTCGGTTGGCTGAATCTACTGCTGGCCGCGGGCAACATTCTCCCCCTTTACCAGCACGATGGTTGGAAGTGCGGTGTCGTGATCATGCGCGCGTTGATGCGCGGCAAGAGCCAGCCTGCTGAGCGTGCATTCACTTTCTCAGGCGGGTTCGTGAGTCTTGTGATCGCGTGGGCCATCGTCCGAATGTTTGTTTAAGCCACAAAAACGCACAAAAAGCACAAAAGAGAAGAAAAATCATTCTGTGCTTTTGTACCTTTTTGTGGCTACTTCATTTGTAAAAACAGAGGGCTCAGACTACGCCGAGCCCTCTGTGGAAGGATCCGGTCGGGTAGACTACCGAAAACCGCCCTCTCTATAACCAGCCTCCGGTGAATCTGCGGTACCTTCCAAAACGCAGGACCTGGTTTCCTGGGCTAGGCCGGATCCTGCGCGTTCAAGTTAATGGGCCGCGACGTGGGTCAAGGCGTTCCGCGGGAGACGTGGCTACACCTTCTTTGTTCGTGGCAATTTTTCGGGCTTGCGCCCCAGTGCTCTAAGCTGATGCGCGCGATGACCGAGGGGATTCGATCAATCCCTGAACTACCTGGGCCACCTGCGAAAGCGGCTTCGGTTTGCGTAGAAACGCATCCGCGCCCGCGTTGCGAGCTTCTACTTCTGCTTCCGGCGAACCATAGGATGTGAGTACCACAATGCGTGTGTCGGGATTCCGCTGGTGGACCATCTTTATGATTTCGATCCCGTCGGGATGACGTGCTGCACCGAGTCGTAAGTCCTGAATGATGACTTTGTACTCGGTCTGCTTGAGGAGTCCTTCCGCTTCCTCCTTCTCACGGGCGGTATCAACTTTGAACCCGTGCTGTGAGAAATACTCACTCATCGAAAAACAGATCGATTCCTCATCATCCACAACGAGCAGTTTCCGTGGCACGTGTTCAGCGCGACGATTAATTTGTTCCCGGCCACGGAAAAGCTCCCTGAGGCGGCCAGACACGGTCTTGAGTTTCAGCATCGGGTCGTATCGAGTCGGGCTTCATTGCTAACGAAGTTCGTAACGACTGCTGTTTACTAACTTCAAATATCCAACGACCCCAGGGCCGTAAATTGTTTGCACGCAAGGCTAACGCGCGCGGTCCTCGATTTACCTCCTGAACCGCATTCGCAAGCCGGTACCAAGTGTCACCAATCCCGCGAGGGACACTGTGAGCGGGGTTTGTCGCGCCGTTCGAATAAGAATCGGGAAAGTCGAAAATCAGAATCGCTTATCGGAAGATGGTATTCCAGAGTATAGCTAGCTCGTTGTTCGCACTGCATATTGGGAGCAACTCAATCTTTGGATTAAAGCGTTTTGATTATGAAGTTGTTGCAATATACCGACAACGGAGGTCCGTGCCCATTTTTCTGGCAGTAACATGGGGTTTTTCAGCCTTTGTGCATAGCAGGATTCCCCAACCCGAAGCGGCCCAAAGCTGCCGCGTAAGACAAAAATGGCAGTTTTGGACCATTGCGGCTTCGAACCCAAACCTGTATGTTGATTTCCGCTGTTATCAAACAGCACCAACGCGCTGAATTGATGTTCGAGCGGCATTCAACTGAACATTCTCGTCAAGCGCAATCCCGGCCCCAGGAAAAGTAAACGCAGCACTCACCGGAAGAGCTTCTGGCTCTATTTCTATCAGTCTGGGAGGAAGTATGAAGAAACGTTTGGTCAAACCGACGTTGGTATTGGTGTGTGTGGTGAGAAGACGTCCGGTTTACTCGGGCATCTTGGCGAGCTTGTTAGCGAAGGCGTAGATGACCAGCTCAAGGCGATCCGAGACTCCGAGTTTTGAATAGATCGAGCTGAGGTGATGAGTCACGGTCGTGGGACTGATGAAGAGTCGTTCCGCGATCTGACGGTTTTTCAATCCTTCAGCAATCAACGCGATGACTTGTCGTTCACGATCCGTCAATGAAGAGATCTTCTGCGCCCGCGGATCGAGTGACTGTTTGTCCTGGTTTGACATTTCGAACAGCAGGTTTCCCAGCGTTACACGATCGAGCCATGCTTCGCCTTTGTAAACCTTCTCAATTGCTTTGAGCAGCAGGTCAGCGGCGTCTTCCTTCAGTACCACACCCATCGCGCCGAGTTGTGCCGCCTTTTGATGAATCGCGGAATCGCGCGATCCCGTCAACACCAGCACGCGCGAATTTCGTGCGGCTTCGCGCAACTGGGGAATGAAGGAAACGGCGCTATAACCGCCGAGCTCCAGATCGAGAATGATTAGATCACACGAGTCGCGGGCGAGGATGTCGAGCGCTTCCGAACGAGTGCTGGCCATCGCAATGACTTTGGTGCCAGGATGGTTCTCGATCAACATACGGAGGCCCTCACGCACCACTAGCTGATCGTCAACTATCAATATTCGGATTTTGACCGGTGCTGGTTCCATGACAATCCGTGTGCGGCAGGGTGTTGAGGCTCTCTGATGGATTATGGAGGTTGTTGCAATTTTATGACAATAGAGGTAATTGCCAATTTACATGGCAGGAATCTGCCTGTCCCTCACTTGGGCATTTTGGCGAGGCCGTGGCGGAAGGCGTAGATGATTAGCTCCAGGCGATCGGAAACCTCCAGCTTTGAAAATACCGAGCTCAGGTGATGAGTCACCGTTGTTTCACTGATAAACAATCGCTCTCCAACCTGCTTGTTCTTCAATCCTTCGCCAATCAACGCAATAACTTCGCGCTCGCGATCGGTGAGCGACTCCATCTTCGAGACTTCAGGGTCTACCAGAGCGGGCTTATTAAACTCCTGGATCATGCTGCCCATCATCGACCGCTCGATCCACACCTCTCCCTCACTCACCTTCATAATCGCCTTCAGCAGCTTATCGGCGGCGTGTTCTTTCAACACAATTCCCATCGCCCCACGACGAATCGCGCGGCGATGTGTATCGGGATTTTGCACTCCCGTCAACACGAGCACACGTGAATTCGGACTCGCCTGGCAGAGCTCGGGCAGGAACGAAAGCCCGTCATCGTCACCCAGTAAAAGATCCAAAATGATCACATCCGGATTGGTGGCGGCAGCCCGTTCGAGCGCTTCAACTTTGCTCCCAGCCTGCGCGACGACCTGCATGCGCTGGTCATGCTCGATCAACATGCGTAACCCGCTCCGGATTACGACGTGATCGTCAATTATCATGATCGTGATAGCACGAGAACTCATGATTAAACTCCAAAACTACAGGGGGATTCCGACACTAACTACGGTGTAGTCTTTGTCATCAACAAACACATGCGTGTCTCCGCCGAGAGAGGCAGCGCGTTCGGCGATCGAATGGGGCCGAAACGGCTTTATCACACCCTCATTCCCGTCGCGGAGTTCGCCCTCGGGATTGGCGCCTGCACGTGGCCTGCTGTTTTTGATCTGTAACAGCAGTGAAGTCTCCTTACACGATATCTCAACCCGCGCGTCTCGACAAAAGGCGTGACGGCGGACATTGCTTAAACCCTCGGCGACAATCTGAAACAACTCAGCCGCAAGACGGTCGTTGACCTTAACTTTCCCCTGCGCCGCCACGTCAACTTTGATTCCGGTGACGAGTGAAAAGCGCTCGGCGTAGCGCTCGATCGCAGGCAGCAGAACGTCCGCACGCTCTTCGTTGGCGCGGAGTCCCCACACGAAACGTCGCAGCTCGGCGAGCTCGTGGTTGGTTAACTCGAGCAGCTCCTGCACGGTTTCGCGAATGCCCGTGTGACCGGCTTCAAGCTTCTGATCGAGTGCGGCGAGCCCAAATTGCAAACCGAGATAAGGCTGAATGACGCTATCGTGAATGTCGTGCGCGATACGCTGGCGTTCCTGCTCCGCGGCATCGGAAGCGAGATTGTCGATGAGCCGGATGTTTTCCATCACGGGCGTCACGTGGTCCATCAACTGCAACATGAAATCCATGTGGGCACTGTCGATACGGTCTGGACCATCAATGATATAAAGCCGGCCCACTGCCTGGTGACGATAGTAAACCGGCACGGACAAATACTTCTGCGCTTCAAGCATCCCGGCGAGCTTTTCGCTGTCGCTGGAGTTCGTGTCAGAAAACACGCGCGACTTAACGTCAAACAAGCGTGTGTGGGCGTTGCCGTTCTTCTTATAGATGACGGCGAAGTCGAGAGAAGGGGAGAGAAACTGCTCGGCGGCTTCGTGACCGATCTCAGGTGGCGCGGATCTGCTCAGGTGTGTGCCACGCGTCACGCGGTACATCAGGTAACTATCGGCGTCACCGGGTTTGCCCGGAACGACGAGCACGCACGTTTCGGCGTCGTAGAAAGCACGAATGCTTTCCATGATTGCTTTGATGGTCCGATCAATGCCAAAGCGAGGATTGGAAAAGATCGTCACTTCTTTCAACAGTTTCAGACGGTTTTTCAGGTCGGTGTGATAACCGCCCCAGCGCGCGATGATGTAACCAAAGATCAGCAATCCGATCGGCGCCATCAGCAGGTTATCGAGATCGAGCGGCCGGTCTTTTGGCGCGGTGAGTACACTGACGATGGTATAAATCGCAGCCGACGCGAGTGTTAGTCGCAAGCCGTCCGTGAGTCCCCAACTAAAAGACGCAACGATGATCGAGAAAAAGAAAAAGTAGTAAAAAAGACTGCTGGTGTTGCTGGTAAAAGCGATGAGGGGCAAGTACCACAGCAGGTCGACCCAGGGAATCGCCTTGTGTGCAACGAGCAGATTGCGACGAACTGACAGGTGATATATCACCAGACCGTACAGTGAGTAGAATGCAAGGGTGAAGTAGGTCGGCATGTAGCCGGGCAGTGATCGCAGTGGTCCAATGAGGAGGACCAGTAGCGCGGAAGTGCCCAGCACGACGCGCATGCCCGCGATCAGTCGGAGGTCTATCCACTGTTCGGAGAGTGGGTCGTTGGAAGCAGCCGGTTTTTTCTTCGAATCCTGATTCAACTCTCGTTCTTAAGCCTTTGCAGCTCCTGCCAGGCTTGCTCGGCGTCGTCGCCAAAGATCACGATGTCGTTCACGCGTTCATCGAGATCGAGACCTAAACGCGTCTTGACGTCGCCCTCGCCCTTTCGAAAGACCGCACTCGTGATGTGATCGACGTGGACGATCATTCTGCCGCCCTCAGGATGGGGAAACTCAAGGAATTTCATCGCTTCAACCCTCAAAAAAGAGTGGGACAAAAATTGACCCGGTTAACGGCCGTGGGATCTCGATGATCTGTTTCCTATGTGGATGTGAGGTCCGGTGGCCACTCCGGGAACCGGGCCGCGAAAGATCAAAAACGGGATTGACTCGGCGCGCAAAAATTCAATCAACGCGCGACAGAGTAAGGAGTAGGGCAATTTGTTCGACATGGACGAAGTCTTTATCCACAGATTACGCAGATTTTTATGTCATCTGTGTAATCTGTGGATGAAAAACTTAACTCTTCGGAGCGAAGTAGCCGACGCGCGTTTGCGGGTAAAGGGCCGGATTCGCCATCTCGACGCGCACCTTGCGAAAACTTCCGTCCCGCGCTTTGTTCAACGGCGTGAAGTAAAGCGCGTACTGGTGTCGCAGCTCTTCCGCCACTTCCGCATACGTCGACTCAAGCGCATCAAACGTCTGCGGCTTGTACAATCGTCCGCCGGTCATCTTCGCGAGTTGGGCCAGGTTCTCTTCACTCTGATCGAGAACCTTCAATCCGAGCCGCACCCGATCGATATTCACCTGGTTGAACTTGATCGACGACTCAGTTCCTCCCAGCAACGTATCGAGCTCAGCGCGTTTGGCTGCGCGTGAGATCTCAGTATTGGCGACGATATAAACCGCTACCTGCGCTTTGATCAGCGAAGTCAACGCAGCTTCGAGACTCGTGGTCCCCTGGCCGTTGTCGATGCCATCAGACAACACGATCACTGCGCGACGCGATTTCGTAACCGCTCCAAACTGTTCTTTTGCCGCGAGCTGCAAGGCATCGTTGAAGCGCGTGAACATACCCGGCTCGATGCGATTCAGCGCGCGCTGCAATTGAAACCGGCTCTTGGTCCAGTCCTGAAGCAGCTCGATCCGATCGTCAAACTTGATCAGGCTGATTCGATCATCTGCTTCGAGACGAGCGGCAAAACCCTGCGCGGCGCGCCGAAAGTCGTCGAGGTTGTTGGCGACTGACGACGAAGCATCGACCATCAACACCACGTCGACAGGCACCTGTCGCAACGCGAGATCGCTCAACGGTTGCATCGCGCCGTCTTCAAACACGCGGAAATCGTTGCGCGTCAGCTCATTAACCAAGCGTCCGTTCGAATCGCGCACGGTGACCGGAAACATCACTTCCGTCGTATCGACGGAAACAACGTCACCGGGACTGACTTCCTGTTCAGGTGGTTTCTTTAAGCTGGGAACCGGCGGAGGCGCTCCCATCGTTTCGAGCGACGACTGTGGGGCAGGCGTAGCCTTCGGTTTTGGTTGAGGCTTAGTCTGTCGCTGGCCTTTCCGCTGCGCGCTGACGGGAAAGTCAAACTGAAAAATTGAAGCACCCAGCAACAGCACTGCAGAAATCGAAAATGCGATGAAACGAAAACTAATTTTGCCTGCCGGTTTTTTCATATTACAAGCGGGGGCAAGCCCCTCTTCCTGACTTGTTCTTTTCCAACCCTGTTCATTTTCTAAGAAGCGAAAAGGGAACAAGTCAGGAAGAGGGGCTTGCCCCCGCTGATGTCTCCTTCTTTAAGACTTACTTGTCCTCACCCATCGCAGCCTTCATCGCTACGATGACCTTGTCCGTTACACGACGTTTACGAAGCGCGTCCAACTTGTCAGCGGCCAGATCGAACTCGACCGGCGACTGCTCGATGCGACGGATGATTGTTCCCTCTGAAAAACCGGCTTCCACTAGCTCGACGATCGACTCATTCGTCAGGCTCTTCGTCTTTTCGAGTTTCGCAGCCGTACCGCCTCCGGCTTCACTCGGTGGCTTGATAAGACGCACCGTGGCGCTGCCGGAAAGTTGACTGTCACCAGACGCCGAACCGTTTCCCGTACGCGTGCTGTTCTTCTGTCGTGATCCACTGCTGGACCCGAAGATGCTCGTGCTGTCGCCAGAGCCCGAACCCTTCGTGCTGCCGTCCTTCGGATCGAGTTTCGAATTGAAGAACGGATCATCACCCCACGAAGAGTCGTCAGCGGGCACATCAGAGCCTTCCTGACGAGCAAGCATCGCGACGATAATGTTTTCATTCACGCCGGCGCGCTTAAGCTTGATCATCTGATCAGACGTGAGATCGAAGTTCGGAATTCTCGAAGCGATGATCACTACGATCGTTTTTTCTTTGAAGCCGGCTTTGACGAGTTTGATTACCTCAGCATTCGTCATTGGGCCTTCGTCTTTGGTTTGCGCCTGCACACCAGAGCCGGCCAGTAGAATTAAAGTGATTAAGATTGCGGGGAAGAAAGTTTTCATCGCGCACCCCCTCAGCGTTGTGGTTCCGGAACGTCGGTTTGTGCTCCCGGTTGCCGGCCCGTCAGTCCGTAGCGTTTTCCAATCGTCTTAACGTAATCGCGCGTCTCTCGGTAGGGCGGGACGTTGCGACCATACTTGAGCACCGCGCCTTCGCCCGCATTATAACTCGCCAGCACTAGATCGACTTTCCCCGCGAACATATTCATCAACTCCTTCATGTACTGGGTGCCGCCTCTGATGTTTTCAGCCGCCTCGAAAGGCTTGCGAACACCTAAACGGCGGGCTGTGCCGGGCATCAGTTGCATCAGGCCCATTGCCCCTTTTGGACTGACTGCTCGCGTGTGGAAACGCGACTCTTTCTCAATTACTAAAAAGACTAAATAGGGGTCGATTCCGAAACGGTTCGCGTTTGTGCGGATTAACTGGTCAATTGCGGGACTTCCGGAAGTCCAGTCGGCATTTTTCGTCGTGGCGGCGGGGGAGTTTGGAGCTTCGTACTCGATCCGGGAAATCCGTTCTTTGGCGAGAAAAATGGAGACGTTTTGACGACTATACCAGGCGCCGTCAGGCTGTTCCTGAACCTGGTCGACGCGGAATTTGGCGCCGTCCACCAGATAGATCCAGATCGGCTTAGGACCGTCGGGTTTGCTGGTTGTGGTGGTTGCAGCTACGGTTTTTGGAGCTTCCGCAATGGCCTCGGGCTTTGGTTGTTCGAGTATCGGTTTGATCGACTTGATCGGTTGCGGGATTTGCCTTTGGATGTTTCCCTTGCGAACCCAGGTCTCTTCGCCCTGCTTGTTGACCTCGTCAACGTCGAACGTGTAGCCGTCAACGAGCGTGACCGTGTAACCGATAATCTTTGCTGGGGCTTTAGGCGTCTTATCCTGCGCGTTGATCGCAAGAGCGGACAGCAAACACAGCACGAGGACGCACGTAATCTGTTTCCACTGTCCGCACATAAATAACAACTGCTATCCGTGTAATCCGTGGCTGAACTTCATGGCTTCCGGCGCGAAACCGTGCGACGTGCCGAAGTAGTTTCCCCACGCGAGATCGACCAGCTCTTTGGTCAACCTCATATCGCGACCCTCGAAGAGACAAATGTCGTTGACCTTGTTCAGCAGGTCACGCGGCTCGCATCCCTTCATGATGCGATTCTCATCGACGTACTTTTTGAGAATGTGACGCAGGCACTCCTCATCGATCGCAACGCCACGCGCTTTGGCCGTGCGTTTGAAGATCTCTGAAAAAGCAGCCGGCGTTGGTGGCTCGACGCGCGCGCGATAACCCATGCGGCGCAGGAACGCTTCGTCAACGAGGTCTCTTTCCTCGAGATTCGTCGAAAAGACCACGAGCTGTTCGAACGGCACTTCGATCTTCTTGCCGCTGTGCAGCGTCAGAAAATCAACACGTCTCTCAAGCGGCAAAATCCAGCGATTCAGCAGGTCTTGAGGCGATACACGCTGCCGGCCGAAGTCGTCAATGACCAGTGTGCCACCATTCGACTTCACCTGAAAAGGCGCTTCGTAAAATCGCGCCGTTTCGGAATACGCGAGGTCCGTATTATCGAGTGTCAGCTCACCACCGACGATGATCAGTGGTCGCTGAATCTCGATCCAGCGACGATCGTGTTCGATGATCGACGTTCGCTCCGGCACTGGACGATGGCAGTGAGCATCGAAAATACGAATGACGTTGCCATCGACTTCGATCGCGTGAGGAATCCAGATAGAGCCGAAGAGCGCCTGGTTCATGCGTTCTGACACGGCCGTCTTTCCAGTTCCCGGTAAGCCGGTCAGGAAGAGAGACGAGCGCGAGTTGATCACACAACCGAGCGTTTGCAGGAGCGAATCCGGCAGCACGAGATCCTTGAATGCATTGCGAACGGTGTCGAACGACGCCGGCTTGGAAGGCACTGCCTGTAAGCGCATCATCAGCCCGTAGTCTTCGAGCGAAACAGGCGCTGGTCCAAGGTAGCCGCTCTGCGCATTCAGACGGGTGACACGTTCCCAGCCGTGATCGAGCATGGCATAACGCGTCGAGCCCACTGCGCTCTGCAACCGCATTTCAATCAACTTCTCGCGGTACAGGTGGTAAAGCAGTTCTTCCGTGAGTACGCGCGGCAGGTGAAGCCTGTCGGCGACGGCTGTAGTATTCGGGTCGGGAAGCATGGCCACGTGCTTGAGGGCCAGATCGCACAAAAACTGCTCGTGGATTCCGGAGTCGGCCAACTCCTCCAGCATAGGAGGACCTAAGCCTTCGATTTCTGAGCGGCTCAATATGCTAAGGTTTCCCATAGTTTTCCTTTTTAGCCACAAAGAGGCACAAAAAGCACAGAAAAGATTTTCTCTTTACCGGATTTGTGTTCCTTGGCGGCATTTCCTTTTGTGCTTTTTATTCCTTGGTTGCGTTTGCCTGAGACTTCGCAGCGACGAGGGCGGTGTTGACCTCTGCGGCAAGCTCATCATTGCCGGTGCGCTTGTAGAGAACAGCGAGTCGCAAAAGAATTTCAGCCGTTGCCGGACGCAGCACGCGCGCCTGTTCGAGGTGCTTGATGGCGATCTTGTCGTAGCCCATCGTCTGCGATCTGTTAGCTACGTTAATGTGTCCCTGATATTCGCCAACCGCCCGCACGAAACAATCGTAAGCTTCGTCAAACTTCGCGCGCTGTGCCTGGACCAGACCGAGGTTGTTCCAGTAGCGCTGGGCTTGCGGCGCGACTTTCACCGCACGTTTCAAATACTTCGCGGCTTTGTCGTTGTCACCGTTTTTGAAATACAGGAAACCGAGGTTGTTCAGGTATTCGCCATTGTCGTTATCAGCTTTGAGAGCTTTCTCAAACGACTCAAACGCACGATCGCGCAGTCCCTTTATTTCGTAAGCGACGCCCATCAGGCTGTAAGCTTCGTGCAGCGCCGGATCGGTTGACACTGCCGTTGAAAGCGCTGTGATCGCGTCAGTCACGTTGCCGCCGTTGAGTAACGCCCGGCCGCGTTCGAGATTTTCCTGAGCCGGCGCGAGTGCAGCAGCCGCTGCCGCATTCTCCGTAGTGGGAGCCGCGGGCGTTTCGAATCCGATAGTGCGTGCGTCAACGACTTTCGCGGTTCCGACGCTTTCAAATTTCTTCACGTCCTTACGAGAAAGACGTTGCAGCTTGTCGTCGTCTTTCTTTCCCGCACCGAAGAGACGACCGATCGCTTTGAAGGGGGCTTTCAAAACCTTGACGAAGGTGTTGTCACCTTTTGACTGGTCATCAGCGTCACGCGAAGCCACATCAAGCATTGCGACTTCTTCCGGCGTCATCAGAACGCCATGGACGCGACGAACGGGCACCGCGCTGGTGACCAGTACTAGCGTGAGTGCGAAGACGATTAATGAACGCTTTACCATAAGATCCTCCCCTGGGGTTAGAAGCCGACACCACCGCCGATCATGTCAGAAATGTTCAGCAACGCTGGGCCAAGAATCACGATGAACATCGTTGGGAAGAGCAACGCTCCCAGCGGCAACAGTAGTTTGAACGCTGCTTTCTGTGCTGCCTGTTCGGCGCGCTGGCGACGCTTTGTGCGCAGGCTGTCAGAATAGACGCGCACTGCGCGTGCGATTGAAGTACCGAAGCGATCCGCCTGGATCAACATACCGACGAGACTGTTGAGATCTTCAACACCCGTGCGGTCGGCCAGGTTTCTGAGCGCTTCACTGCGCTCGCGACCGACGCGAATTTCCAGGTTCGCGAGCTCGAACTCCTTGCTGATATCGGGATGGACCGGCCGCAGCTCTTCACAAACGCGGAGCATCGCGGCGTTCAAGCCCAGGCCTGCTTCCATCGTGATGACCATCAGGTCGAGAGCATCGGCGAGACCCCACGTGATGCGCAGCTTGCGGTTAGCGATCATACGATTGAGGATGAATCGCGGCAGCAGGAACCCCGCCCCGAAAGCAAACAGTGCCGGCAGGAGCGCTTCAGTCAACGAATATGCCATTACTGTCCAGATCAACACGATCGCCATCGGAAAAAAGAGCATCGATAACAACTGTAAGACACGATAAATGGCAGGCGCGGAAGGTGAACGATACCCGGCCTGCATCAGCTCGAGTTGCAGCTTTTTGGCCCCGGCCGCTGACGGCGGAAGGAGCTTATTGATCGGCTCAGCCAAACGAGCAGCCAGCGTCTCCATGCCGTTGACTTCGATGCTCGGGGCCACCATTCCAACTCTGCCTTCATCGAGATCGCTCAAACGTTGCGCAGTTGCGCTCACGGGGCGGAAGAACAGCCAGTAGAGCGCCATCACGCCGCCGGCAATGCAAATAAATGTTGATATCAGAATGATTGTGACCATGATTAGATCCTTATCTTCATAATCCTTTGGACCATCAGCATACCGAGCGCCTGCATGATCGCGGCGAGCGCCAGCAGCCGGTTGCCGCGTGCGTCGCGCCACATCACGTCCATGTAGCCCGGATTCATAATCGTCACGTAGACCGCGAGGAAGATCGGGAGCGCACAGAGTAGCCACGCGGACCAGCGCGAGCTCAGCGTCATCGTCTTCAGGTCTTCCATGATGCGGAAGCGTTCGCGAATCGTGTAAGCGACTTTTTCGAGCAGCTCGGAAAGATTACCGCCGGTCTCTCTCTGGATCAGGACTGCGGTGACGCACATGCGCAGGTCGAGCAGAGGCATGCGTTCAACCATGTTCTGGAGCGCGAGCTTCAGCGAAAGTCCGAGGTTCTGCTCTTCGTAAGTCTTGCGAAACTCAGTTGAAATCGGCTCGGGCATTTCCGTGGCCACCATGTGCAATGCTTCGGTAAAAGCGTGACCGGCGGAAAGTCCACGAGCCATGAGATCGAGCGCATCGGGCAGAAGCTGGAGGAATTTTTTGAGCCGCTTTTTACGTTTCGAATGAATATGAAGAAACGGGAGTGCGGCAGCGACGAAAGCGAAGAAGCCCATCAACAAATACGACGTGCTGACCATCGATACCGCGAGGAACGCCAGCACACCGGCCGTCAACGAGAAGAGGATCAGGCGCATGACCGTGATGTGCGAATCGGCCTGATCGATCATCTGCTTGAGTTTTGAGGAAACCTGCAGCTTGATCAGCACCCGGTTCATCCACGGGATTTCGCTCATTAGCTCTTCGCGCGCCAGTTGAACGTCCATGTCGATCGAGTGGGCCGAAGTGCGGATCGCGTCCGCCAGACGTTCCTTGAGTAGCGCCCGCTTCTTGTCTGACGCACGCGACGTAAACAAGTAGAGCGTGTACGTCAGAAAAAGACAGGTTAGAAATACGAAGAAGAGAATCAGGAACATTACGCTTAAACCTCCTCGAAGAACGATCGTGGCAACTGCATACCGTAGATTTTGAGTCGTTCGGCGAAACGCGGTCGCACGCCCGTTGGTCGAAACTTCCCAAGCACTTTCCCGTCTTTGTCCACACCCCTGCGATCGAAGATGAACACTTCCTGCATCGTGATCGTGTCGCCTTCCATGCCCGTGATTTCAGAGATGGAGGTGATGCGGCGCGTGCCGTCTGTCAGGCGCGCAACCTGGATCACGAGATTGATGGCCGATGCGATCTGTTGTCGCATCGCGCGATCGGAAAGACGCATACCCGTCATCTGGATCATCGTTTCGAGACGGGCCAGAGCGTCGCGCGGTGTGTTGGCGTGAATCGTTGTCAACGAGCCGTCGTGACCGGTGTTCATCGCCTGCAACATGTCGATCGCTTCACCGCCGCGGACCTCGCCGATCACGATGCGATCGGGTCGCATACGCAGTGCATTTTTCACCAGATCGCGCTGGCTCACTTCACCCTTGCCCTCGATGTTGGGCGGGCGTGTTTCGAGACGCACGACGTGCGGCTGCTGCATCTGCAGCTCGGCTGAGTCTTCGATCGTGACGATGCGCTCGTCACTGGGAATGTAGGCCGACAGGGCATTTAGTAATGTCGTTTTACCGGCGCCGGTACCGCCTGAGATCAGGACGTTGAGCTTTGCGTTGACGCACATCTCAAACATCGCGGCCATGTCGGGCGTGAGCGCCTGGTTTTCCAGCAGGCGATGCATTCGGAGCGGCTCGGCGCCGAACCGACGAATCGAGAGCACTGGACCGTCGAGCGAGAGTGGCGGGATGATCGCGTTGACGCGCGATCCGTCTTTCAAACGAGCGTCAACCATCGGCGACGCCTCGTCGATGCGACGACCGACAGACGAGACGATGCGCTCGATGACGCGCATGAGGTGCTCGTTGTCTTTAAACTCGATACTCGTCTTTTCGAGTTTGCCGCCACGCTCGATGTAGATGTTGTAGGGAGAGTTAACCAGAATGTCTGAGATAGAAGTGTCGGCGAGTAGTTGCTCCAGCGGTCCCAGACCGAAGAGCTCGTGCCGCACTTCATGGATCAGACGCTCGCGCTCGACTGTCGAGAGCGGCGTGTCTTCCTGGGCCAGCAGGCTCGAAGCGAGACGCGCCACTTCTTCGTGAAGCTGGTCCGGCTCGAGTTGGCCCAGCTTGGTAAGGTCCATCCGGTTGATAAGCATCCGGTGGAGTCGTGCTTTCATGTCCTGGAACCCTTGCTGATTGCTGATCACATCGTCAGCCAGGGCGCCGGTCATGCCACTTTCTCTTACTAAACGTTCACGTAGTGCCATATAAATTTATTCCCTACCGCGATCTATTCTTGGAATCAGTTATTTTGTTAACTATCCTTCACTCAAATTCGCGCGCTCCAGGGCGGCGTTCAGACCAAGATCCTGCATGCTTGTTGAGCTGCGTTTGAAAAGAGAATTGAAGGGACGCCTGCCACCGGCGGCCGGCGCCGGTGGCTCGACCTTGTCTGCGAAAACCTTGCTCGCCAGGTTGAAAAGATCCGTCGTCACCAACGACCCCGGAGCCGAGGCGACGAGCGGCTGGCCCAGGTTGATCGAATTCACCGCGGCTTTGTAGTCACTCTGGATAAACGCAACCACGCGCTCGCGGAGAAAGCCTTCAACCTGCTTCTGGTCCAACTCAATATTCTTACTGTAACGATTGACGACGAGCCGCACCTTCTTACGCGGGTATCCGAGCCGGTCGAATATCTCGAGCGCGCGGCGCGTGCTGCGAATCGCATGAATCTCGAGCGTCAGCACCACGAGGATCTGATCCGCATGGTCCAACGCCGAGATGGTGACGGAGTCGAAGCTGTGCGGCGTGTCGATGACGACGTTCTCGTAACGCTGTCGCAGCAGCTCCATCACTTCATAAATATGTTTTGGCTCGATGTCTTCAGCGCTCTCAGCTTTCATGGGCGCCGCGAGTAATGAAAGGTTCTTCGAATGCGGCGTGATGTAGCTGGCCAGCAGTGCGTCATCCAGACGATCGCGGTTCTCAACTACGTCAGCAAGTGAAAACTTCGGCTTCAAACCGAGCAGTAATTCCAGATCCCCTGATTGCAAATTGAGATCGACGAGCACTGTCGGACTCTTTTGCGTCATCGCGAGGTTCGTCGCGATCAGGCTGGTGCCGCAGCCGCCCTTGGGTGAAAACACGGCCACGACGTGACCACGTTTCTTTGGCTCGTAATCGGCATGTTCGATGGCGAACTCCGCGGTCCGGCCGATGACGGTGATCAACTCGTCGTCGTTGATTGGCAGGCGAATGAAATCGCGCGCACCGGTTCGCATACCGCGCAGGATCAGATCCGGTGAGCAGTCTCGCGAAGCGCAGATAACGGCTGTCGAAGGACAGTCATTGACGATTCGCTGCACGAGTTTCAGCGCCGGCTCACCCATGTGATTCATATTGATCACCACTCCTGACGGACGCAGACGACAGGTTTCAGTAAATACCTGCTCCGCGTCGTCACTTGTCATCAGGAGGCTCGCGCCCGGGTGTGCGCTAAGTGCACGACTCAGCTCACGCGAGTCCGCGGCATCTCTACTGAGTACTATGAATGTTAACGTTCGTTTCATTGCTTTATAACTGCCCTTTTTGCTTGCCTTAAAACCTGTTAGAACTCTGAATCTAACTCAGAGGTCGTTCGGCTTTTCTCCCGCACTCTCGGCCGTCAACGTGGTGACGTAATGCGGCATCGTCAGTGTCCGATGCATTAATGGAATACTCAGATTGAACGTGTAATTCTCAATCGAGACGGAGGCCGTTCCCAGGTTCATCCCGAAGTCTGTTGCTGGAGTAACAGGATTGTTATCATCGTCGGCGCCTTCATAGGTCACTCTTACATTGTCAGTCGTTAGTCCGTTGAGTAGGGCAGGACCAGTGGGGAGGCATGTCTTGGGATCTACATGCGTCTCGCCATACACCACGATATTCTTGACGCAAGCCTCATCCGCTGTGGTTTCGTGATGCAGAACGGCGTAACGGGCGCCGCGACGTGCGGCATCAGTGAGCGCGTTGTGCGTGTAGAGAAGACGTCCAAACTCGATGATTCCGAAAATGATCATGAAGAACACAGCCGAGATGACCGCGAATTCGGCTATCGTCGTACCTCGTTCTCCTCTTCGGTTTTCGCACATGTAACCCAGAACTCCTTAATCGTTTTACCTAGTCAATCATGTAATACATGGTGGTGCTGGGAGCGATTGGCAACGCCATCGATACTGCTGGATTATTAAGCAGCGCGCCGATGTCAAAGATGGACCTGAAAACGTATGGCGTCGCCACTGGCGCGCTCGCTACCGGCTTACACGGACTCGTGTCGCGTGGAATGCGAACAGTTACAGTCTTAATTTTTGGCGATCCAGTCGTTTCTATGCAGATGTTGGTAGATTGGAGTCCATTCACTATCGGCAGATCGCCCGCTCCACAAACCAACTTGCCGCAGTACGCCAGATTGTTTGCCCTGCCAATTTCCACGGCGTTCAATGCGTGATTAGACAGATAACGCGACGCGGTCCGTGTGGCCTTCGAGAGTGTCGTATAGTTTTGGAAGAAACGACCGACCTCACAAACAGCCGCCAGCATCACTGCGAGGAACGGCACCAGAATCGCCAACTCGGCGAGAGCTCCTCCATCTTCTCTTCGCAGGAGCGTCCTGATTGTTTTGATCCCGATCATGATCTCTTTCTCAGCTTCTTTCTAACGATAGAGGACCGGTGTCACTACGTTTGTGGTGCTGGTACCACCGGGATTCAGCCCGACGATTCCATTGATGTTGTCGCCAATGTATTCCACCCGAATGTCGGCGCCGGTGCCTGTGTCGGTAACTTGCCGTTGCATAAAAAAGGCTCCCAGGGAAGTAATCTTCACCGTTGTCTTTCCGCCACTGAACTGTGTGATCGGGATTATTGGAATCACGAGCACGCGACGGCCATCGACGCCTGGTCCGCTGTCAGGCGCGTCGTACGTTGGAAGATCAGTGCCCGGATGGATGTATTCGTCGTAGCTGATTCCGTCGTAAGTTGCTTTGGGATCGCTTCCGGTCTTCCTTTGGGCGACGTTTGTATCCGGCGGTATGTCCTTGCTGTACTTCAGCGGTCCGCTGTAATCATCAAACCGCACGTTGAGTCCATCTCTGATGGGGCCGGAGCCGACTCCAGGTTGCGTCTCAACGCTATCTCCCGGGCTGACACTGCCGCATCCGCAGCCTGTGCCGTATGCGGCCAGAGCGTTCCTTACGTCGTTGTCTCCTTTACCAGCACAGCCAAGAATGTTGTAGTTTCCGGCCGAGGGACCGCCTGCCGGCGATGAGCGAACGGTGTAGACACATTTCGGGCAGAACTGTAGTTTCGGATCGCAGGTTTTTGTAGTGTCAGTGCCGTCAGCATTCTTGACGGTATACTTTTGTATTGCATACGGGTCGGTGCCAGGACATTTGCCCCAAAGGTCGTTGGGGCTTTCGCTCTTCGGGTCAGACAACGTGCAAGTCTTACTCCCCTCCTCGCATTGCACTGCGGAGAGTGGCGCGATGCAGTAACGCGAATTGCCAGGGATGGAAAGTCCAGCAGTTGCTTTCGCCGTCAACGACAGAGCGCTTCCCAGAATCGGTGAAGCAAAGATCACACTTACAGGTTTTGATGGCGTAGTGACTTTTATGAAGCGAATATTTTCGGGAGCGGTGAGTGCTGTCTCCTCATCAACATAAGTATCGTCGAGGTTTTCTGCGAATTTGACGCATGCCTCGTTGGGGTGGCAGAGACTGTTGCGGTCAACACCAAAACTCTTGTTGTTAAAGTTGTACTTATTGGTATTCAGTAGATCGACGGCACGATCGACGGCGGTCGTAATTCTGTCGGGGTTTGGAAGTGTGAGCGCTGAAGCCCCTGCAAGCGCCGCTGCGTCGGCTGCGTTTTGCATCTCGGTCTTGGCCAGGTAGAAGTGGCTCAGATCGACGCCGAGTCCGACAGCCAAAAACAGGAACAGAGCTGAGAGCACGGTGTATGCGAGCACGTTTCCGTGTTCGCCCTTGCGCCTCGAATCTCTGGAATAACGTTTCGATTGCATGACCTTAGTCCTTGGTAATGAATAGGTCCTTCTTTAGTGCCACCGGGTGATAATCAAGTTGGGTTTGATTACCACCCTCTCAGCAAAACTCACGCTACTGGGCTAAAGGGGGGCTTGACCCATTTATGGCGTGAGTTTCGTGGCATTGCTGGTCGGGGCCGTTTTTGTCTTTTCTTCAGTTTTAACTGCGCCGTCGCCGGATGGTGATGTTGGTGTTGCTGTTTGCACCGGCACGATCCTCTTCGGAGCTTCCGGTGTGGCTGGCGAGACCGCTGGGGTTTGCGAGCCGCCAGTGCCGAAACCACTCGCACCCGAAATGCCTTCACCTTTCGGCTCGAGACCGAGTGGCGAACCATTCTTCAATCCATCCAATGTGCGCATCGTCGGTATATCGTCGCGATTGACTGGTTTGACGAGATCAGCAGTGACGATGAACACGAGCTCGGTTTCGTTTTTCTGGAACTGGGTCGACTTGAAAAGATTTCCGATGATCGGAATGTCGCCCACAACCGGCACCTTCGAGAGATTGCGCGTTTCACTGTTATCGAGCAGGCCGGCGAGAGCAAAGCTCTGACCATCGCGCAGCTCAACACCCGTGCGGGCGCGTCTCGTGCGCAGTGCGGGAACAACAAAACCCTGGAACCTGACGCCGTTTGCAAAGTCGATTGTCGAAACTTCCGGTTCGAGCTCCAGCCGAATGTGATCTTCGTCGATGATGGTTGGTTTAAAGTTCAAACGTATCCCGTATTCCTTGAACTGAATCGTGACCGAGTTGTTGCCACCGCCGCCGCCTTGAATAACCGGAATCGGAAACTCACCACCGGCGAGGAAGCTTGCGACCTGCCCGTCCATCGCGATCAGGTTCGGCTCGGCCAACGCGCGCAACGCGCCGTTTTGCTGCATGGCGCGAATGATTTGCAGGGTGTTGCCACCCATGAGAAACACGTTTGCCGCGCTGCTGAATGTCCCATTCAACACGCCACCGACAATGCCACTGAGTGAACCAGGACCGCCGCCGCTGATAAAGCCTCCCCCACCCGGACTACCCTGGTAAGCGAAAGAGGCACCGAGATCGCGCAGCTTGTTCTTGCTGACTTCCGCGACACGAATCTGAAGCTGGACCTGCATCGCACTCTTCACCGGCGAGCCAAGCATGTTCACGGTTTTGAAACCGGCAGCCTGGACCACGCTATCGGCCTGGGCCGCAGTTGCCGGATCGGCAACCGTGCCCGAAAGCACGACCGACCCGTTGGCCTGGCTCAAACGGATGTCATCCTTTGGAAACAGTGCGCGGATCTGTGAATCGATGAGCGAGAGGTTCGCCCGCACAAACACATCGAAGACGATGAACTTGCTGTCAGACTTTTCCCAGGCGATGAAGTTAACCTGGCCAAACGCCTTGCCGTTTACGAGCACCTGGTCCGGACGGACCATAACGGCTTCTGCGATCTCCGGATTGGAGATGGAGAACCGGCCGATCGGCCGATCGAAGTTGATCACGCGAGATTGGCCCACCAGCACGTTGATGGGAATAGCCTCTTTGACATTGGTGCTGAACGATGCGTCGTAAGTGGTCTCCTGGGCGTGAATGGTGCTCACCAGACCGAGAGTCAACGTCGCAACTGTTGCCAGCAGCAAATGGATGACGTAAGTACGATTAGAAAATAGAGCCAACATTTTCGGGTTCTCCTTAAAAGCGGAATTCGGAGTAGATGCCTTCTGCGTGGTCATTGGGGCGACATCCCTCTTACTGCGGGAAATCCTGGATTTCTTTCTTCCCACCCTTGATCACCTCGACCGTTGGTCGTGGGGCTGGGGGCGGCTGCGTAATTTTCGGCGCAGCAGCTGTTTCCTTAACAACTGGGCGTGGCGAAATACGGCGCGGTGAGCTCGGCGCTGCTTTGGGCGTTGAATTTGAACCGACTCCGGGCTCGGGAGTGAGCAAGGCACGCTCACCAAGCAGCAGCGTCTTCTTGTTCGCGCCTGACGTCTGCTCGTCTGCCTGGTCCACCGAGTTGCGCATCACGAGCTGAAGTTTTCCTTCACTCGAGGCGAGTGCGAGTTTCTCTGCCTGCTCGGGCGTGACCTGAAGCGTCACGGCCCTCACGGACCGTTCAACTTCGCGATCGTTCTTTGGTTTATCGATGTTCTGGCCGCTTGCAAGCACCTTGATATTTTGCAGGACGATCTTCGAGATCATCTCTTCATTCGCAGTGCCCTTCGGCGGTTGAATCACGACCACGATGTCCACGAGTGTGCCCGGCATGATGAAGCCGGAAACGCCGACGACGTCGTCAACCTTTACGGTCATCGCGCGATAGCCGTCAGGGATGACTGACGACAAACCGCCGAGTGAGCCAACCGGAGCCAGCTTGGATTCTGTAAGCGGATCTTTGGGCGAGATGCTGGTGATCACCACGCGACCGATCAAGTTCTCATCGATCCTGGCGATTGCGCCTACCGGAGTAACATCCGCGGGAAACTGCGCGACTGTGAGTTGTTCCGGAATGATGCGTGAGCCGACCGGGATCTCGACCTTTGCGACGACCACGTCGTTGGTGCGGTTAAAGGCCTGCGCGCTCAGCAGATATTGTTTGACTGATACCGCGGCGATTAAGCCGAAGGTTATCGCAGCCAATAAAGCAATGATTAAACGCTTATTCCGCATGATGATTTAATCTCCATTTTGTCTCAAAAACTGCGGCTCTGGTTAAGGCTGAAACACGGCCGCTGCGATCAGGCTGCCGAGCATGATGGCTACGCCGTAAGGGATCGTGTGTTTACGATCGGGTGGTATTGCGAAACGTGGCATCTCCCAACCGGGCATGATGCCGACGAAGATTCTCAAAACGCCGTGTAAGGTCGAAAAGACGGTTCCCGAACGCAGCATCGTGTAAACAGCGAGCGCTGCGCCCAGCATCACAACCACTAAAAAAGTCAGCGGGACCATCGAAACTCCAATGACGCTGCCTACGGCGGCAAACAACTTCACGTCGCCCGCGCCCATCGCTCCAAACAGGTGGATCAAAAACATCGGGAGGAACGCGAGCGCGAATCCTTCGAGGCTCGTCAACGCACCACTGAAACCGCCAAAACTGGTATTGATGGTGAGACCGCCAATGAGGAGGCACAGAACGAGTACGTTAGGTATACGGCGATAGCGCACGTCGTAATACACGATGAATATTGCCATCGGAATGAGTAACAGTAGTTTCATGAAATCAGGGGGCACCGGCATTTTCACTCCGCGCTAGCATGGAATTAGCCTGGTTGGACCAGCGCTATTTTTGAACTTCGTTAGCTACAGTGCTCATCTTCACGTTAATGGCGCTGCCGAGCACTCTGTAGACAATGATGGCGATTGCAACCAAAATAGCTGTGCCAACCGCATACTCCGCCAATTCCGCCCCTTGTTCGTCGTTCACAAAACTTCTTAGATAGTTCATCGGTATCCTCCGACGAGTAGAAAGGGTTCGCCACAGGATGCGTGGCGAACCTGGTCGACCTTGTGCACCTCAGAAGCCGGCATCAGTCTTCGCATTTGCTACCTTTGCTGCTGTTCCGCTGTTGCTGTCGTTGATTGATTCCCCCAAAATTCTGTAAACAATGATCGCAATCGCTACCAGAAGCGCTACGGCAACGGCGTATTCGGCCAGCTCTGCTCCCTGCTCGTCCTTAACCAGGTTTAGAAATCTCTGTTTCAAGTCCATAACTTTTACCTTTCGAGAGAATGAGAATAGAAGGACGGGAGCCAGCTAAAGGCCAACTGGCTCCCGTTGGCATGAGCGCTCTCTAGTTAAACTTCGCGTTCTTGATGGTGCTTCCAGTGGCGCTGTTTGAATCGTTAATGGCGTTGCCAAGCAGCCTGTAAACGATGATGGCAATTGCCACAAGTAGAGCCACGGCGACGGCGTACTCGGCCAACTCAGCGCCAGTCTCGTCCGACAAAAACTTCTTCAGCATTAGTGTTCTCCTTAGGATTAAAGATTAGGTCTATCGCGAGCCGTCGCTTCAGGTAGATGGACCCCGCCCGAAGGACGTAGAAGCACAGGCGTCATCCCAGGAATCCTGAGCTGACCTTCCTGCCGATCACGGCAATGCTTCGTGTGTGCTCGCTTATGGCAACGGTCATGCCAACTCGGGTTGGAGCGCGACGCTGGTCCAATTCCGGCGCTGAACCCCGCGAAATTATTGTGTGGGAACGAGCGGACAGTTGTAGTGAAGTCGTAGCAGGATTTCTTGTTTCAGCACGCGCGAGTGCTCGCTGGCGAGCAGTTGCAACATAGCGAAGCACAGAACCGAGCGCGGTAGCGCCGGGTCAAGTTCATCGTTGTGCGCCACGATTGACGTTGACCCGGCGCTACCGCGCTCGGTTCTGTAGGCATGGATGTTGCTCGCTTTTGCGCCGTTGAGCCCTGCTTTTTTAAGCACCGAACTCGGTTAAACCCTGTTATTCTGCTTCGAGGCAGCCAACTGCCGGAACACACCGAGACTTCAGGTTTGGGCAATCAAATGAACATCGACGTTGAATTAGATCGAGTAAACACTCCCGCCATCCGCGTGACGCCTCTCGCGCCCGTCTTCGCGCTCGCCCTGTTTACGAGCGCGGCGCTGCTTTTCTGGGTACAGCCTCTCGTCGCCAAGATGCTGCTGCCACTGCTCGGGGGAGCGCCGTCGGTCTGGAACACGTGCATGGTCTTTTTCCAGGCATTGTTGCTGGCCGGCTACGCGTATGCGCTACTACTTTCCCAACGATTCACGCTGCGAAACCAGGCAATCCTTCATGCGCTATTGCTGCTGGCCGCGGGGCTCGTGCTTCCGTTTACTCTTTCGAATCGCGTCATCGCGATGTTGCCCACGCAAAGCAGCCCGATTGGCTGGTTGTTGATGACCTTGCTGGTGACTGTCGGACCGCCGTTTCTACTCCTCTCCGCGACAGCGCCACTGTTGCAGCGTTGGTTTTCACACTCGACCCACAAAGCCGCACGCGATCCTTATTTTCTTTACGCCGTCAGTAACGCAGGCAGCATGCTCGCGCTGCTTGGATTTCCGTTTCTACTTGAGCCGGCCTTTGCGGTGCGCACGCAGAGTTGGATCTGGTCGGTGGGATACGGCGTGCTCGTTGTGCTTGTGATCTCGTGCGCGATGTTGCTCAACGGCCGCAAGGCGGTTAGCAGTCAAGTTCCACTCGCCGCAGACGAACCCGTCGTAACAGTCGCACGGACCCAGCGGTTGGAGTGGGTACTGTTTGCCTTCGTGCCGTCTACCTTGATGCTTGGCGTCACTACATTCATCGCCACTGACGTCGCATCAGTACCACTGATCTGGATCATCCCTCTCGCGCTTTACCTTCTGACTTTCATCCTCGCGTTTGGAAACAAGCAAGTCATCAAGCTGCCCATAACATCAATCCTTTTTCCGACCGCGCTGCTCGCACTAGGCGCATTCGTAATCCTCTCGCCGCCGATTTCCGTCTGGGTGACGATCAGTTTGCACTTGCTGGTCTTCTTTCTCGCGGCGCTCGTCAGTCATCAGCGACTGGCGCAGAGCCGTCCGCCCGTGAGCAAACTTCCTGAGTACTATCTTTGGATCGCAGTGGGCGGCGTGCTCGGGGGTATCTTCAATGCACTGCTGGCGCCGTTGCTGTTCTCGTCGTCATTCGAGTATCCGGCAGCCATCATCCTTGCGTTGCTCGTGCGGCCTGTCACTGAGCAGGAACAGAAGACCAAATCCTGGATGCGCATGTCGTTTCCGGTGTTCATATTTGTGTTGACGTTTGGCCTCGCGCTGACCGTGCCGCGTTTGGGTCTGCCAGGGAAGCTCGACAACGGGCTCGTGCTGTTGCTCCCGCTCTTGTTGTGCTTTGTATTCGCTGCCCGGCGGCCTTTCGTCTTCGCGCTCGCGCTTGCAGGGCTGATGTTCGCGTCGATTCCGTACCTTAATGCTGCAAATCAGACGCTCGTGGCAGAGCGAAACTTCTTCGGTGTATGGCGCGTGACGACTAACCCGAACGAACAGTTTCGACGTCTCTATCACGGCAGCACCGTTCACGGCGTGCAGTTGAACGACGCCGCGCGAAAGTGTGAGGCAACGTCGTACTATCACAAGGATGGACCACTGGGCCAGGTGTTTGCCGTTTACAATAGTAAGCCTTCGATCAAGCCGGTCGCGGCCACCGGACTCGGCGCCGGTACGATCGGAACTTACGCAGCGCAGGGACAGGAGTGGGACTTTTATGATATCGATCCCGCGATCGCGCGCATCGCAACTGATCCGCGCTATTTCACGTTTTTGAGCGACTGCACAAAGGCCTCGTATCGTGTGATCCTTGGCGACGCGCGTTTGCGACTGCGTGAAGCAACGGCTGGGAAATACGGACTGCTGATCATGGACGCCTTCAGCTCTGACTCGGTGCCCGCGCATCTTTTGACAACCGAGGCAATGAATCTGTATGTCGATAAGTTGTCGACCGACGGCGTGCTGGCGTTTCACATCAGTAATCGCTACCTGAATCTTGAGCCGTTGCTTTCGGGCCTATCCCACCGGGCCGGACTGGTGGCTCTCATACGGCGAGACGAGGAGCGCAACGTGGTGGGAAGGTATCCTACGGTTTGGGTAGTCATGGCTCGTAACGATTCTGCCCTCGGCGCGATCGCCACGGACAATCGCTGGCGCAGAGTACAGGGAGACATGGTTTGGACCGACGACTTCTCCAACATTCTAAGTTTGCTTAAGTAGCCACAAAAAGGCACAAAAGGCACAAATTGATGAATGTTGTGAGCGCGATCAATTCAAAGGAGTTTATGTGCTTTTTGTGCCTTTTTGTGGCTAAAGGAGATCTCAAATGAAGCAGTGTCCGGAATGTAACGAGCTTTTCGACGACCAGAAAGCTTTCTGCGACATGGACGGGTCGGCGTTGAATAATGCGAACGTGCCGTCGTCAGGAAACTCGTCGGCATGGGTCACCGGCGCGATCGGCGGGCTCATCGGCGTCATCATTTGCGTTCTGCTGTACATGCTCTTCCTCCTGCCCGGCCGCCAGACCGATCTCGAACAAGATCGACGCGCCGCGAAGACGAAAGAGACCACTGCGGTTAAACCGGGCCCGGTTGCTCTCGTGCCGGCAAACAACCAGCTCCCCGCCACTGAACCGAGTCCAACCGAGACTGAGAGTCCGGCGGAAGAAGCACCAAGTCCGAGTCCAGCGGCGCCTGCCGCTCCACCGGCAGCATTCAACAATGGTCCAATCGCAACCGGACCAACCAGGGAACCGGCCGGTAGCGATCATGCAATCATCAAGATGAAAGACGGCTCGACAGTTGAAGCCGATGCAGCGTGGGAAGACGCGCAGGGCATCTGGTTCAGACGCAGTGGCCTTGTGTCGTTTGTAGAGAAGAGCAGAGTCGAAGCGATCACAGAGCCGCAGCAAAAAGCGGCGACCGAATCAAAGACCCCTTAGTTGTTTGTGGCTGGGAGGCGTTGATGAGCCGGAAAACGCTGACCATACTCATTACAGTTCTATTCATCCTGCTGGCGTGGGCTTTTTTATCGTCCGAACGTGGCGTGGCCGGTACTCTGGAACAGATAGGCGGCTGGATCTCCAAACTCTTTTCATAATAGATGGACACAACGCTCAAACGGATCTTTGAAGTGTATGTGTTTGTCTTCGCTTTCCTCCTTGCCTCTCGTCCTCTCAGCGACGGTGATTTCTGGTGGCACTTAAAAACGGGTGAATACATCGTCCGGAACTTCAGTATTCCGCGAATCGATTTTTACTCGTTCACGGTCCCAGGCAAACCGTGGGTCGCGCACGAGTGGCTCTCAGAAGTCATCTTCTATCTCGTCTACTCACGGGCCGGTTTCAACACACTAATCTTTATCTTCACGGTGTTGACAGTGCTCGCTTTCTGGATCGTCTTCAGAAGGATCAACGCGCATCCATTCGTCAAAGGCTTTGCTGTCTTGCTCAGCGTGTGGAGCATTCTGCCGACGATGGGTGTGCGGCCACGTACGTTCACACTCTTGTTCGCGGCGATCTATCTCGCCTTGCTGCACCGCTTTGTTCGTGAACGAGCGACCCGCGCGATCTGGTGGTTAGTGCCGTTGATGATCGTGTGGGTGAATCTGCATGCCGGTTATCTGCTTGGCTTGGTTTTGATCGGCGCCGTGATCGCGGGAATCGTGCTCGATGCGTGGTTCGCAGGCGAGAAGCTCGCGTCACACTGGCCGCGGCTGAAGACTCTGGCGCTGGTTTTTGTCGCGTGTCTGGTGGCAGTGAACCTGAATCCGCAGGGACCAAGGATCTTTGTTTTTCCGTTTGAGTTCTTCCTGTCGCCCGTGCAGCAGGACCAGATCGTTGATTGGCTGTCGCCGGACTTTCATCAACGCGAGCTTTTCCCGCTGCTGCTTTTGATCATACTGACGATGGCGTCGCTCGCGCTCTCGCGGAAACGAGTCAGGCCGAGTGAGTTGCTGCTCTATTTATCAACGCTCTACATGACGTTGAAATCAAATCGCCACATGGCGATCTTCGCGCTCGTCGCCGGCCCGATGCTTGCAAAATACTTGCAGCACTGGCTGGACACAACACGCTTCACGCGCATGTTTGGTGCATCGCATGCCAAGAGCACCGGGCGACGGAAGGTCATCTTCAACATCATTCTGCTCGTGCCGTTGATAGCGTGTTTGATCAAGTTGAAGTCAGTGATCTATTCGCCACCGACACAGCAACAGGTCGGCGTGCCGCTCAACGCTGTCGGCTATCTCAAGACAAACGGAATAACAGGTAACACGTTTACCGATCCAAACATCTGGGGCGGATACCTGATCTGGGAAACGCCTGCGAACCCGGTCTACATCGACGGGCGCATCGACATGTACGGTGACACATTTATGCGAGAGTATCTCGGCATCATCCACGGTATCCGGCGCTGGCAGGAGCCGTTTGATAAGTACGGCGTTCAGGTCGCGATTGTGAGTCCAACGTCGCAGCTCCGCCTCCAGCTCGAACAATCCCCGCAGTGGCAACAACTCTACCGTGACGAAATGGCAGTCGTGTTCCGCCGCAAAATTGATTAGCCACAAAAGGCACAAAATACAAAAGGAAAGTAGTTCAGAGTTCAAGCTTTAGTTGCAGCGTTCGGCTTCACGTCTGACAAGCTAAAGCTTGAACTGGCTTTGCCCGAATAGCCGTTAATGTTCGCGGGTTATCGCAAACGATTATAGCTTAAGCAGTTTTCGGGCAACGGTCTTTTTGATACCACAGATCGACTAATCTTAGTAGATCATCCCGGCGCTCTGGTGATAACTCCCTGAACCTTGCGAGCAATTCAATTTCCTCGCTGGACTCGCCTTCAGGCGCAAACCCAACAACTCGCGCGAACAGTTCTTCTGCCGGAACGCCAAGACCATCGGCTAAAGCTTTTAGTCTGTCTGCCGTGACGCTGAGGTTCGGGTAATTCTCAATACGATTGCATAACTCCCTGCTATTCGGCGCTGCCCTTTGCGAGTACTTCGCTTAGATACATCCGCACATGACAGATTTTTCTCTGTGCGGATGCGGCGCACGAGCTCCCCGAGGCTTTCGCGGCCCATCAGTGCCTTATCCCCAAACTTGTCAGGACATCCTCTTGCGCTTTTGTGGGCCTCCCTTCAATGAAAGTAAGATATAGGTCATACGCGGCCTTGCGAAACTCAGTGAACGGAAAGAGCAGTTCACAAGCGTCGTCTAATGCCGCCTTGGCTAGTGATACGCTGGGCGGCTGGGTTTGTAGAAGTTTCTTGATTTCCATCAGACGGCGGGCCAAGTCAAAAGCGGCGTCTGCGTCTGTCGCGTAGGGATTAAGCGCTCTCCCAAACTTCTGTTTCTATAGGAGAGTCGTCGTCTTCATTGTCCGTGATAGTATTATCTGGCATGGTCGATTCCTCTTTCTTAACGGGAAAGGATTCGGCTGTGTAAGGGTTGGCGGGTGTTTGCGCACTCGCCAGCCCGCTCCGTTTTGTGCGGCCACTATAGGCGCACGATGTTCGCTTGTCAACGAATCTCTAGCAGGTCCGCTATAGTTTCGCTGAATTGGTATAATTGTGGGCCATGAAAATCATCGGGACGACTGAGGCGGCTAAAAGGTTAGGCGTAAACGCCAGTAGAGTGCGGGTGCTAATCGATAGCGGGCGTCTAAAGGCTACTAAGGTCGGTGGTGCGTGGCTGATCGATCCGAAAGACCTCGACGCAGTGAAGGATCGTAAGGTTGGGCGTCCGCGCAAGGCGCGAAAGACCACCAAAAATAAATCTCACCGGCGGCGTAGGATGCTGCCATGACAACTGAAGAACAGGTCGAGAAACAGGCTTTGACTGCGAATGATATTCGCGTGTTGCGGAACAGTTAAACGACACAATCAAACGTGGCGCGGAGAGCGGGCTAACAATAGTAGTCAATTGCACCAGCCTAATCGATGTAAAAGGCGTCGCTACTCACTATCCGGTGTTGACGGTGCGGTTCTTTCGGAATTGCGTTAGCGGTCTCTGTTACGATCTTAAATCCGACACTTTTCGTGCCTTTGGTTTCTTCATAAGTGCAAAACAGTAGAAGCGTAGAGATATGCCCTGTGACCATGCACGGCAAGCCATTAACGTGGCCCTCTGCCGTGAAACCTTGCCATCCGGTCGGCCTCACCACGCCAACGTCCATTACTTCACCGTTAGGCGTGCGCAAGTGAACGACCAAGTGTTTATTATCAGGTACGCTTTTCTTCCACGCTTCTATATCTTCCGCAATTACGGATTAACTTGAACGAGCCAAACGTTTCTCTTAGGTGATCTGTGAAGGTTGGAACATTGTACATAGCAGCGAAATTCTCCTGTTTGAATAACCCACCTGCGACAGATCGCGTCGCACCTATTGCGCCCATTTCAGCGGCCAATCTTTTGACTGCTTCATCCATTGCTTACGCCTCCAGTCCATCCACTCCGTCAAACAAGGGGCTAGGCGGCTTTCTTCTTATTCTTCGTCATCTGCTCAAACTCTGCGACATCCTGCGTTAAATCAAGCGGCATCTGAACAGGTTCGCCAGTCTTGTTGTAAAACTCGTTATAGCTTCCGTGTCCTGCTTGATCTGAAAGGCGTCACCAACCATGCCGTTACGTCGCTGTCTTAGGGCTGTCACAACAAAGTCATGAGCAACCTTTCGCATGTCGCCCCAAAGCGTTACAAACCTAGTGCCCTTTTTGATTCTCACCGCATGGCTCATACGGACGCGCCGACCTTTAGGATCGGTTTCATAGTGCTCTCGTAAGGCATCCGCAAAATCCTCGGCACATTGATTCAGCGCCGCTTCTTCATGACGTTGCCATTTGCCCGTCGTTATGGCCCAACGCGCCATTTCTCGCGTGCTTGCTGTTAGCTTCCCCGTGGTTTCACAAAACTCATGGTACAGATTTCGCATTTGCTGGCTATAGCTCATCTATGTTTCCTCACGCAGTTAGTCGTGCGCTCTGAGCAAGGCTCGGCTTGTAACCCCAACCATCGGTCATAGCGCTATCAGAAATAAGATGCCGAACCTTTACAAGCATGTCTCGGTTGTGGGAGTAGGGTATTTCACCCCTGTGCTGTAACTGTCCGACTACAATCCCCGCATGTACTTCCTTTAGATCGGCGAACGCTCGAATCCTTTGTTTCGAGTACAAGGGCTTAACGCGATTTATGAAGTCATCAAGATCAGATTTTGTTACCGAGAAGTTCGCCGCAAATTCATCTGCTAGTTTTTCCATCCGCGACTTATCACCCATATGTCGAGCATCTTCTCCGACAAGATTAAGATCCAAGATTGGATTCTCTTGCCCTTCGTGGTGCTTAACGTGATGCATCTCATGCAGAAGCGTGTGCCAAAAGCCGTCAATACGATCAAGACGTTGAGAGATGCCGACTACTGGAGAGTTTCGATCAAGCCAAGTACATACACCGTCAATTCGCGTACTCGGTAAAGCTTCTACCAAAACGAACCGAATGCCGGATTCCGCTAAGACTCTTGGAACGTGTCTAACTTCCTCAGCGTCTTTCATGAGAAGTCTCAGTTTCTCTAGCGCTTCGTTGCATCTACGGTCCGTAAACTTAACGAGCGGCGGCACAAACTGCGCCATCTGCCGGACACGAACAAGCCAAGCTTCCTGAGCGGGCGTTAGCTCTGCGTCGAATCCTGATTTACGTGCCGCGAAATGTAATTGCGGAGTTTCCCCATCCGAACCGAGACCAAGAAAACTGCGAATCCTGCTTTCTAGTAAGTCGGCATCTGCAGTTGGTTCTATCCATCCCCGCTTGATCATGTCCTTGATCGGATAACTCTCATACAACCTAAGACGCTTTGTTACTCCCGCCTTGTCGTGCTCGACTTTCGTCAACCGATATGAAGCCTCAAGCGCGAGCCAGTACTCCGCTGTATTACCTAAAGCGGTTGCCAGTTCCTGAGCCAGTTCAGGATTGATTGGCTTAGTACCCGCCACTAACCCGCTAACCTCTGACGGTTGGCGACCAAGAATGAACGCGAGATCGCGCTGCTCCCAACCTCGCCGCTCTAGCTCCTGTTTTATGACCGAACCCGGAATAATGATCTCACTCATAAAAACCTCCTCTGAGAGAGACAGCTTATCAAACGGAGCCGATTCTGCCAGACGAATCAGAATTTGTCAATTCACGAATTCATGAATTATTATATCGACGAGTTTGGGAGTGGGGCTGTATAATGCTGGGCATTGAAAAGCCCTGCCAGTTGCTTGAACAACCGACAGGGCCAATTGAAAACAAACGCGATTGCTCGCATTGCTTCCAGCAAATTCATTGTGAGTCATCGCCCCACAAAAAGGCAAGAGGACACAATGAGCACATCGCAACTCTCCGAACGTGAACAGAAAGCGATTGCAATCGCAACCCACACAAACCTAGTCCGCAAACCAAACAACACTTGGATCGTTCCTTCGCAATCAGGCGCAAAGACATACACGGTCAATCCTGATCCTGAATCACCGTCTTGCAATTGCGTGATTTTGAATTCAGGCGAGCGCGATGCAAACACGTTCTCGCTGTTGAGATTGTGTTGCAGCGTGAGGTTACAGTTTCGAATGATGGTCACTCACAGACGGTCACAGAGACGGTCACGGTTAAAAAGAAATACACGCAGGAGTGGTCCAGCTACAACAAATCGCAGACAAACGAGAAGGCACATTTTCTCGCGTTCCTGCATGAGCTTTGTTCGGGCATCGAAGAACCGATCCAAACGAACGGCAGACCACACTTGCCACTCGCTGACATTATCTTTGCGGCAGCATACAAAACCTACTCGACTGTAAGCGGCAGACGGTTTGTTAGCGATCTCCGCGATGCGTTGGCAAAGGGCTATATCTCACGGATGCCTTCGTACAATTCGATTTTTGATTACTTCAAAATGGAGTCACTCACACCTTACCTGAACAGTTGATCACGCAGAGTGCGTTGCCGCTTCAATCAATCGAATCAGACTTCGCGGTCGATAGTTCTGGTTTTTCAACTACGAACTATATGCGCTGGTTTGACGTGAAGTATGGCAACACTGAGGACTGGCACGAATGGATCAAGATGCACGTTGCTTGCGGAGTGCGAACGCATATCGTAACTGGCGTGGAGTTGACTAGCGCACGAACGCACGACGCGCCCTACTTCAAACCGTTACTTGAGCAGACCGCAAAGGCCGGATTCAAGATGCAAGAAGTTAGCGCCGACAAAGGCTACATCAGCGGAGACAATTTACAAGCGGTAGTTGACTTCGGCGCAACGCCTTACATTCCCTTCAAAACGAACGTGACCGGAAAGCGCGGCTCAGAGCTTTGGAAAAAGATGTTTCACTACTACAGCTACAAGCGCGAAGAATTCCTAACCCACTACCACAAACGCAGCAACGTGGAAACAGTCTTTAGCATGATCAAAGCGCGGTTCGGAGAGCGATTGCGTAGTAAGTCTGAAACAGCACAGATCAATGAGGCATTGACTAAGGTTCTGTGTCACAACTTATGCATTGTCATTCAGTCAATGTATGAATTGGATGTCACGCCCGAGTTTTGGAGCGAAGCTGCGTGACTACCGGAGAAGCGGTGAAAGAGGCCGATTCGTCGGCCTTTTTTCTTGTCAACCGAAAATCGCGGTGCTATGGTTTTGACCCGCATTTTCGTTGACAGAAATCTATAGACTCTATAGACTTTCAAGCAAGTGCTAAATCAATGCTTTAAGAAGCGAGGAATCAAAGGTTAGCGCGTCTCCCGGTTACATGCAGCATAAGAGGGTTGTTCCTTGATAGCCCAAACGCGGTGATGCGTTTTGGGCTATTGATGTCTCGACATCAAAGACGGCGAAGAGGTTCGGTTATGTTTCCGAGGTTTGACGAAAAGAAGACGACACAGATAGCGGGGCTGCTGTTGAAAATGCGCGGCACGCGGCGTATGCATTATCTGAAACTCCTGAAACTTATGTATCTCATTGATCGCGCATCCTTGCTGCGGTGGGGATGGTCAATGACGGGAGACAAATACGTTTCGATGGAGCATGGCCTAGTTCTCAGCAACACTCTAAACTTGATCACGCAAGAACGGTTTGGGAAGTCGTACTGGAAAGATTATGTCTCTGCTCCCTTAGGGGACTACGAAGTAGAATTGAAACAGGAAACAAGAGACGATGAACTATCGCGAGCAGAGATTGAATTGATCGAAGAAATTTATAGAGATTGGGGTTACAAGAATCGCTGGAAACTGCGAGACTATACCCACGAATTACCCGAATACATTGAAACAAAGTCTTCTATTCCTGTGCCTTATGAATCAGTAATGAAGTACGAAAAGATGTCCGATGAACAGGTGGACGAAATCCTTACCGAACTTCACGGCCTCGGCGCTTTAGAAAAGCTCACACGTTGAGAAATGAGCATAATCAAGGCCGGGGTTTGCCTCCACCTAAAAGTTGAGGGCTATCCCGATCCACATCTTCATGTAGTCCTAACGGACCCTTTTGGAGAACCGCCGGAAGTTGTGATCGTTAGCCTGCGGACCTACAAAGGCGATAACGCTCCCGGTTACGATCCCACCGTCCGACTCCAGCCCGGCGACAAGGTCCATCGGTTTGTCAAGCATGATACTTACGTCTTTTATAAATGGGCGCGTCTTATCGAAGTGGCTCGGTTGCAGCGCATTATCAAAGACGACCTGAACGTGAAAGATCGTGATGATTGCCCGCCTGAAATGCTACGAACCATCCAAGATGGCATTTTTGAATCGAAGTTCCCAAAGCAGGGCATCCAAGCTTATTGCAAAGAACGATTTCAGTTTTAGTGTTTAAGCACTTCTCGGGCAAGTCCCTGATACGGGATTAGGTTTTCGGGCAAGAGGTACTATTCGGGCAAAGCCGCTTGAACTCTGAACTTTGGTGAGACTGTGTATGTAGCGAAAGCAGATAAACCCGCAGACGGCCCAGCAAACGAGTCCAGCGATGTAGCCGGTAACAGTCGAATATGGCTTTATATGAGACTCGGCGAAATACCATTGGCCCTGGGACCAATGATTGTAGTTTAAGAATATATAAAGGCCGGCGCTCGTGTAATAAGCTGACGACCACCAGAACCCCAACGCCAAAATAAAGGGCACGGGCCACGACAGATATTGAACCGCAACGCCAGAACTCAGGAAAAAAAGGGCGAAGAAGATCAGTCCGATCTGATAAACCAGATCGATTTTTCGCCTGTTCAAATAAACAGCGAGCGCCAACGTCAGAACTATAATTAACGTTTGTGCAAGCCTGGCAGCTATCCCGTGGCCAGCCCTGGAAATCGGAAACGCAAATAGAATTCGACCTATTCCCCACTGGCCGTACATGCCGCGATATCCGAGTGTTGCCTTCGCGATCACCTGCGGATCACTCAGAACGTATGGCATCGACAGCGCCAATACGACCACAGCAGCAATACACCCAAACAGGATTGCGCTTCTTGCAGATTTCCAGGACCAGATATAGACCAGAATCGCGGGAATCAGGAGCAAGGGAACTACCTTAATATTTATCGCCATTCCGAAAGCTGCCGCCGCCCAATTAAGCTGTCCCATCTTTAACAGATAGACGGTAAGCACTACGAAAAAGATCATCAGCGGATCAGTATTGCCGTGAAAGCCGGAGACTAAAATGGAAACCGGATTAAGTGCGAGTAAGACCATTAAGCGTGTCGACATTCGTGGTATCAGTCTGGCAACAAGAAGCACCATACCGATATCGGCGAGAATTGCCGGCAGTCGCAGCCAAAAAGGAAACCAGGTTGTGCTCGTTCCAATCAACTTGAGAAAGTGAATAATGAAAGGAGGATGATTGAATGGATCGCCGGTTGGTCCAGGGAACTGGTAAGCACATGCCCCGCACAGCATCGCGTTATCAGCAAAGGATCGCCAGGTCACCACATCGTTGGTCCCGATCGTTACCGCGGCCAGTACAAGTTTGACTAAGGTTGCAATTCCGAGCGCGATGATGAGAGAGCGCTTCATGACTAATAGAGAGGAGTCGAATTTATTTGTATCCCAAAAAGCCTAAAGCCTACGAAGCTTTTTTGTGCTTTTTGGCGCCTTTTTGTGGCTAATGCTTTTCGTATCTCTTCAAACGTTGAATGAAGAGCCACCAAACCAATAGAACGACGATCCAGCAGATACTCATTAACCTTGTCGACTCGTCGTCTTTAATGAAATACAAGTAACTCAATAAAGAACCGCTGACAAGATAGTAGAGCAGTGCGGGTCCGAAACCGAGCACCACTGCAAATGGATCCAGCCAGGGCATGTAATTCGTACCCCAGGCCGGCGTGAACGCGAGGAATAGAAAAGCCGTGAACCCCAGTTGAAACGTAATCGGTGGTTTCGTTTCGCGATTCATTCGAACAGCGTAATAAACTATGACTCCTAACAAAACGTAAGTGCCGATGCGAGTGATTAAACGGAACACGTCTTCTGGCCCAGTGAAAGAAAAAAGCGCCAGCGTCCAACCCCAACGGCCGGAAAATCCTCGATAGCCCAATACTTCTCGCGCTATCACAATCGGAGATTCAAACACGAATGGAGCTGACGCAATCAGGAACGTTGCGGCTGCTGCGACAATAAACCAGCGCCGGTTCCGCGTGAGGTAAAGCAGAAGCACAGGAACAAAGATTATTGGAACAATCTTGATACTCAAGGCCATTCCAAACGCTACTCCCGCCTCTCGAGGTCGCTCAATCAATAACGCAGTCAGCAGAACGAAAAAGATCATTACGGTATCAGTGTTGCCGTGGTAACCGGAGATGATGATCGTCGCGGGCGCCAACAGGTAGAGGAGAAACGACCAGGGGCGCAGCAGTCCATCTCGTTGCAGCAGCTTGTAAAGGAGGATTGCACTGCCGGTGTCTACGAGTGAGGTAATCAGTCGAAATGCTGTTTCAAACCGTAGACTAGTAACACTTGATACAAAGTCGACGATTCGTAGAAAGTGAATGATGAACGGTGGATGATTGAAAGGATTCAACCTGGTTCCACCTGGGTATTGCATGAGTCCTCCGGTTTCGTAAACACAAACGTCACACTCTTTCACGTGAAGGAGAAAGTCTTTCCAAACACTGATGTCTGCAGCGCCTGCCGTCTTAAATGCCATCCAGGATTTGAGTACAAACACGCCGGCCGCGGTAATGATGAATACAATCAGCCAGACACGGTTAAGAGCTTTTGTCATTGAGACTGTCCTGGGACTCTCCGAAAGATCACGGCTTGATCATCTTCGTAGACTTTGGACCATTCGTTATCGTTCCTTAACGCAGTAGACAACGCCACATGGGTATCGATTATCACGGTCTGAATGCCGTAACGATCGAGCGGTTCTTTCCAATTTCCCACACCGTCATACACCTGCATTGCCTCAGTGAAAAACGCGTCGCCATAAACGTCTGCTCTGCCATCGATGTAGACGCGATATTCCGGATAAAGCTGATAGATCAAATAGCCGCCCCAGCCGTAGCGGTTGTAGATCGGTCCCGGCAGGCGTTGTGACTTGAGAAACTCAACCGCAGCAACGGGGTTCCTGAGAGTCTCGTAATTTCGCTGGTGCGACGCGAAGTGCCAGATGCGGAACGCACCCAGCGCTAAGGGCGCAAGCAACAGGACAATATTGATAAAGAGTTTAATTCCTGGCGGGCGTGGTTCTGCGCCGGTCAGGAATTTGTCCCAGCCGCGATCTTTGGCGATGGTCCACAAATGTTTTGCGAGCACTGGCGCCGCAAAAAGCGAAAAGATCGGAATGTGTCTGACTGATCTCAGTGCGCCGAGCGCAGTAATCAGCACGAGAAAGATCTCGCCGAGGCGTGGGCGTGTTGGTGATAACGCCATAGCAGCGAAAGTGCTGAGCAAGAGAATTGCGAGCGGCAGGTAAGTGATCTTATGAAAATCGGGCGATGCCCATTCCTGAATGAATGCTGCCATCGATGGCGAAGTGAGCGTTTCGTAAGGATAAGAAAACATACGAAAGCCATTAGGATTGAGCGGCACGACTGCGGTGCAAAGAAGCAAAACTATGAGGAGCCGGCGTATTTGGTTCCACTCACCGTCGAGCACCGCGCGTACGGTGTACAGTCCGATCAAAGCGAGGCCCAGTGCGAAACCGGCGTGAAGATTGACCCAGAGCAGCATGAGCGGCGCGAGCCACCACAGTCGCCGCGTGGCGAATCGTTCAAGCAAAGCAATATAAACGCTCGCGAGCAACAGCGTGAGCATTTGCGGGCGCACACCAAACAACGGCGACGAAGCTGCGGCCCCGAGCACGATTGCGATACTGGCGGCATATGGTCTGCCTTCGCAACGACGATATGTAAGCCACAAGGCGCTAACGATAATGAGTGAGAAGATCGTGACGAGACCGGTCAAACCGGTGACGCGGTAAATAGCGTCCATGATCACTTCTGAAAGCCATTCATGGGCCACCCACTCGCTGCCTTGTTTGGTGAATGAATAATCATCCGTGTGCGGAATGCTGCGGGTATCGATAATCTGTTGACCCGCCTTCAGGTGCCACCACAGATCGGGATCGATCGTCACCGATTGACGCACGGCGAGCACAAACACCATCGAGAAAAGCACGATGGGAAGAACGCGCCGGATGGTTAGCGAATCAACGGTCATCTGCGTAAATCCGCGGCTAATACAATTCCTAAGAACACGAGCGCCGCGATGGAGCACCACAACGCCCAGCGATCGTAACGCGTTCGTTGAAAGTTAAGGCTCGGACTCCCGTCGAAGAATCCGAACGTAAAAAACGGAGTGGTTGCGTAAAGCGGCTGGTTATCAGAACGCACCCATTTCGGATGAAATGTTTGTGCGATCAACATGGGCACAGACTGTTCGGATGAAGCGAGCGTCACCTTCTCCCGATCGAGCGTGCGGCGGATTGCTTTCCATGTCTCACGAATCGAGCTTCCATCATAATGTTCGGATGGCTCGATCGTTGTAATCCAGTCACCAGGCCCCTCTCGCGATCGCTCTATCACAACCGAACGCGGAATGTCGGATCTGATTCGATTAAAAAGCGGTGCATCACTGGAAAGCAGTATCAACGTGTGGTTTTGTGCGAAGTTTTTCAACTGGGCCAGCGCCTTCGCTTCATCCTTATAGTCGTACGTGTCGAGTATCAACGCGCCAAACTGATCGAGCTGCGGCAGCAAATCGATCCTTCGTTCCGGAGATCGCACCAGCAGAACATCAAACCATGCATCATTAAACTGCTCTTCGGCTAGACGAATGAAATCGTACTGATTCCGGCGTCGCATCTTGACGGTGAAATCACTCACGACCAGTGCCGGGCGGTATTGAAGCGTTCTGATAGGAGCAGTACTCTGTCGTATCTCGAATATGGTCCAGTCGCCAATATCGTGACGCGCCACAATCTCACTCTCACGGCTCAGCTCAGCTTTGGTTTGCGGCGTCCCGATAATGAGATAGCGAACGCCGGCAAACTCTAGTTGCTTGATGTGTTGCGCGAACGGTTGATTGATGAAGTCGAGATCTGACAGCAACGCTGAGCTGATCCCGAAGTTTTCTCGATACACTGAGAACGCATTCAACTCAGCGTTAAAAAAACTCGAGTTTGGCGATGCTTCACGATATACGATACTGATTGTTTGATTGCCTTGCGCGCCGAGATAAGCGTTCAATGCGAGACTGTCAGAACGTACGAGCCCGCTGGGAGCGAAGTTGGGTAAGACTTCAACCAGATAGCGCCCATCTTTTCGGGTTTTCGCAAACTCCAGCACTTCCGAGATGCGTGGATAAGTCTCCGCGGTGTAGAAGGCAAAAGCCTTCGTGAGTTTTTTCGAAGACATCATAAGGGCAAGCGCGATGAGAAACGCCACACCGAGACCAGCGAAGACGAACCGCGCTTTGTTGGACTGGGCCGGCGATCTCCAGCGCGCTCTTTTTTCGAGATAAAGCTGAACGACGTAGGCGAGGGAGATACTGACTGGTACGCAAAGCAGGAAGTTGATCGTCGAGAAGAAACGAAAGACCTGTAGCGGAAACCATGCCGGCGCGAAGGTGCCGGAGAAGATCAGCATGACGAGAAGAATCAAACATGCGAGCAGGTATGGTTCCAGCTTGCCAACCGGAGCTCGCCACCAGATCACAGCCCCTGTCGCGGCCAGAAAATACCAGCACCATAACGGCGTTGTGATCATCTGGCTCAGCGGCCTGATCAATGGTCGCGTCACAAGGTACTCGTAAGAGCTAAGCATTGGAGCCAGCCAGAACGCTGACAAAGCAATCGCGAGCCACGGTGATAAAAAGTGAAACAGGAGATTTTTTCGTTGCTGTAGGCGTCGCTCCGGATCGGAGCTGCGCAGCCATGTAGCAATGTCACAAATCAGCACCGACGCGATAAAGATGATCGCCGTAATTGCATTGAAGAAGTTTGCAAGCACTGTGAGGCTTAAGAGAACAGCAGCGGCAGTGAATTGACGCGCTCCTTGTCGCGGCAGTGGGTAAACCAGAATCCATGCGAGCAACAACACGAATCCCAAAGGTTGCGTGTAAAAGCCGTCGAGCAGCGTGCTCGACATATCTAATCCGGTATTGGGCTGGAAGATCTCACCGAGCGAATAAAGCATCGCGCTCGCAATCGCCGCGCCGAATGCGATGTATTCGTTCTTGCCTGAGTGAACATACGCGACGGCCCAGAAGGCCAGGGGCATAATGATGAGCGGCACTCCGACGACGAGCTTGAACGCAGCAGCGAACGAGAACAGACCCGTGTGATGAAGTAACGAAACAAGCCAGAAGAACAATGGCGGATAAAAATTCGGAAACGACATACCTCCGAAGTATGCATTGGTCCAACCGAAGGTGTCCGGGAAGATCGATTGATCGTAGATTTGTCCGATAGCGAAGTGACCTGAGCCATCGATCGCGCGCGACACCACGCCGCTAATCACTTCGAGCCAAACAAAACTCGTCAGCGCAACTGGAAACAGAATGACCAGGGCAAGAGCGAAGGCACGCTTCATAAGTAATCTACTTGATTCTGAGAACCTCGAAGTCGTCGTCGCTGTAGACCGGTTCCAGATATCGTTCCTTATAGAGTGTGAATGTGGACCAGTTGCGCAAAAGCTGATACTCAGGCGCTCGCGGGGTGGTCCCATCTTCCCGCTTCGCGATCAAACTCATTCCGCCGGTCCCTTCGAGACCCATTTGAGCAGCAAAAGTAAACAGGCCATGACCATAGATAATGTGAGTGAACCCTTGTTGCTTGAGCCTCTCATTCACCGCCTCAAGCGAATCGTTTTGCACCAGCAGACGTCGCCATTTAGTCGTAAACCAACTCTCGTCTGCGCAGTAAGGGCGATTCAGCCCGTAATTCATCTGAGCTCCGATCATCATCACTCGCGCTGTCGAAGGCAGTTCCCGGTTAACAAACTCAAGCGGTTGATAAAACGAGAGTCGAGTTAAAAACTCATGGCGCGAGACAGTTCCGGTCACGTAGTGATCCGAGTTGAAATGTCGAAACAAAAGGTAACTGTTTGTGATAACTGCGACCAACGCGAGGATAAGCGCGTACACAGGAATTCTTTTCGCAACTGCCAGCCTTGGGCTTAACCGTGTGGACAACCTACAGAGCGTATAAGAAGCAACGATTGTCAAAGCCGGATAAGCAGGAACGAGGTAGCGAGATATCCATGCCGTCGCAGTCACGCTAAACACAAAACCCAGAGCCAAAATCAGCAACCACCAGATCCATTTATCTGGCTTCAGAAAAACGATAATGGGAATGATTAGAAATAAATAGTTCGGAAATTGATAGGGTTCTGCCATCAGGTAAGCATTCGGTCTGAAAAAGAACTCCCACAATCTCATGGGGTGTCGCTCCAGACGCGAGTTTGCGGCGTTGGCTAGCTCCTGTTGCTGCGCTGCAACAACATCAGGAATCGCTTTCCGAGCGGCTTCAAAGTATGCATCGAGCTTTCGCTCATCGTCAGCATTAAAGTAACGAACGCCATTCGGTCCGAACTCGGCGACCTCACCGGTGACAAATGGATAAATCGGATTGTGAAACCAAATCGTGTTCTTGATGTACCATGGTGACGCCACCGCTAAAGCCAGCAGTGTGTACATCACGCCATATTTTAAGACCTTCGGAATTGCTTCCCAGCTTCGAATCGTCTCGACCAGATAGAGTATGCCGACGAGAAATATCCACAGTGCGGCAGTGTGCTTGATTCCCAAACTGAAACCCGCAAGAACCACGGAAAGCCACAACCATCTACGACTTCGAGTGCTGAGATAGTTGATCATCGCGTAAGTACACGCGAAGAGCATTCCCGCGAGGGAAACGTCGATGCGCGTGGTGATTGCAAGCTCCACGATCATGCCCGAAGCAAAGAACGCAAACATCGCAACCACACCGACACGACGCGTAATAAATCTGCTGCAAAAAGCGTAGAGCAGGACAGCGGTAGCTACTGCCAGGAACAGACTGAATAGTTTTGCGGCGACATCCGATCCTGCCAACAAGAAAACTGCATAGATCATGTGGAGCAGAAACGGCATGTTGCCTAAAGAGTTGTCGTAAGACGGAAAGACGCGACCAGCCTGAACAAATTGAAGAGGCACCGGCAAGTGATAGATGAGCTCATCCGCGACGTAAGGAGGCGCCAATGTCCGCAGCACAAGGAAAGCCAGGAAAGCAACAAATACGCCCGTGACGAGCTTCGCTTCAAGTGCGGTTTGAGTCGCACGAACCAGGCTTTGCCACAACTGAGGAAGATCGCGCGCCGTTAATGCCAGCGCCACAAGAAGCAAGGCCGATATGGCCCAGCCGCGCAGCAATCCCAACAATCCCATGAACAAGACCAGCAGACCAACCAAACCCGTGCCGAGGAAAAAAGAGAAGGCGAGCCGTTCTGCCGAATTTATGAATTGAAGCGAGGTTCTTCGCGTGAGGCTGTGTCCGATAGAAAGTATGACGAATGAAAGTGTGACTGCCGCGACTAAATCAAACACGTGGTCCAAAATCGCCAGCACTCCCGTGGCGTACTCAGCCGCCGCACCGAGGTAGATGTGCGTCAGCGTGGCCGCAATGCACAAAACTACACCGAGAACTGCTGCAACTCTCGCTGTATTAAAAAGTCGGACCGTTTTAATAACTGCTGGTGATTGAGACATCAGGGTTTGTTTCAATCGTCAGAGTTGACGCTTGTGAGGAAACGTCTATCACGCTTTCGGTTGGCATACCAGAATAAACTGGTATCCGAACAGCGTCTTTCTGAGCCTGGCCAAACCCCAATTCATAATGTGGAGAAAGCTTAGGATTCGCCCCTTGCTGGTTGCCGGCAGGATTAACGGAAGTGGTATCGGAGTAACACTTGTGCTGAGCACATCCAGACCTGAGTCGTTTGCAATGCGTTTGGAGCTGGCGAGCGTGAAGAAGCGAAGGTGAGTTTCATCAAGAATTCCCACGCGACTGTAATTGAATCGTCCGAAAAGCAGGTTCAATCGCACCCAGATATTCGCCACGTTTGGCAAAGACATGAGCACTTTGCCGCCAGGCTTGAGCTGCTGGGCCATCCTCTTCAGAAACTGTTGCGGATTACGAAGGTGTTCGACAACATCTCCCAGCACGATCGCGTCGTATTTTCCTAAACTCGAAAAATCCAACTGCTCGGCATCGCCAACTATCATTCGCTGGCAATGCTGCTGCGCGATCTGCGCCATCTCCGGATCACTCTCGACACCAGTCACTACACAGCCACGCTTCGTCATCTCTGCACTGAGATAACCGGTGGCGGTTCCCACTTCCAACACTTCGTCAGGTCTTTCACGCTCGATCCATTCCAGAATTTGTGAGTGACTGCTGTATGGATCGTCACGCTTGTAGGTGTAATGCTCTCCGTCGGTATCGTATTTCGGCTCATACATCAGTTTGGCCTTGTGCAGCCTGTACGTCAGCGCCGCTTTCACGCAGTTGAACGCATAGGAGATTCCGTTCACGTAACAGATTTCGTCCCCATAGTAAGTCGGAATCGGCCGTTCGCAAATACGCAGCCCCGCCTCATGAAACTGGATTAGGATGTCAGTATCGAAGTGCCACTCGTTCGAGTTTTGGCGAAACGGCACCTGCTTCAACGCCGCACAACTGTACAGGCGGTATCCTGAGTGGAATTCAGAGAGACGCATGCCTGTAATCCGGTTTTCCAGCCACGTGAGTATCTTGTTGCCAATGAATTTGTATTTCGGCATTCCGCCCGCGAGTGGATCTCCACCATTGGCCATGCGGGATCCAAACACCATGTCGGCCTCATCAGCTTCGAGCGGCGCGAGCAATTCGGGCAACACTTCGGGCGCATACTGTCCGTCAGCGTGAAGCATCACGACAATATCTAGTCCACGGGCAATCGCATACTCGTATCCGGCTTTTTGATTTCCACCGTAGCGAAGGTTCTTCGCGTTGCGGTGAATAGTGAGCTTCTCGACCGTCTTGGCGTGCTTGTATCCGATCGCGGCGTAATAGGTGTTATCGGTCGAGCAATCATCGAAGAGAAACACCTCGTCGACCTTGTCCCAAACCTCTTGAGGAATGCGATCGAGCGTCCAATCGAGTTTGTTAACGGCGTTGTACGCAATGACGAAAATGCCGATGCGCTTCTTGCTCACGAGACACCTCTTCTAACGAGATACACGTTTAGCTGGCAGATTTGAGAGTCTGCTTCGCAAGCATTGTGCCGGGAGAAAAGCCTAAAGTTTGGCGAATTCGTGGGTTAAGAGTGTGCGCTTAGACAACAACTGCTCGCCAGCGCGCAGTCTGAAGGGCTAATTTGGATTTCTCTGCGGCTCTCTGTGTATCTCTGCGTTAAAGGGCTAGTTCAACGCAGAGGCCGCCAAGATACGCAGAGAACCGCAGGGTTAAACCTCGTAGGTGCCGGTGTCTTCGACTTTGTACTTTCGACCGCAGCGCTCACAGGTCGCATTCAGCGCGCGGTCTGGCTTCAAAGATCGAGCACAAAAACATACCCAGCCTCCATGTCGCGCCGGGTTTCCGTAAACCAGCTCATGAGGACGAACGTCACGAGTTACGACAGCGCCGGCTCCGATGAGGCAGCGTACGCCGAGTCTGACACCGCAAACGATAGTTGCGTTCGCGCCGATGGTTACTCCTTCTTCGATCCATGTTTCCACCGGCGTCCAGTCCGTGTCGCGACTCCGCGGGGCTAGATCGTTCGTCAGAACGGCGTTTGGACCAAGAAATACGTTGTCTGCTACGTGTACGTGCTGCCAGATGCAGACTCCGTTTTTGATGGTGACATTGTCGCCGATGCTGACTCCGCTCTCGATGAAAGCATGATCTCCGACGTTACAGTGCGAGCCGATTACCACATTTTTTAATACGTGAGCGAACGCCCAGATACGAGTGCCTTCACCAATTGCATCTGTTTCCACGAGTGCTTTCTCGTGGATGAATGGAGCGTCTTTAAGTTCGTCCATAGGTCAATTGATAATAATCGGTGAGGAAGTGTTTGTCAGGGGTGGGCACAGTAAGGCGTCTCAAAAAACTATTCTTCAGATCGTCGAGCACCGGAGGGAAGGGGCAAGCAATGTGCCAGGAAAAAGGCGGAAATTGAATAATTTTTAACTTTTAGGTGGGCGTACAGACTCAACTGCTCGCCAGCGAGCACTTGAGTGGATTGTTCAAGACTGGCCTGGAACAAGTCAGGAAGAGGGGCTTGCCCCCGCTGCTGATTGGATTGGACGAGCGGGGGCAAGCCCCTCTTCCTGACTTGTTCTATGTTACTGGGTCAAAGAAACAGTGGCCGCCGGAAGTTCTGTCAGCACACCCTTCTCGAGGTGCATCTGCTCGGAGGCGAAGCTGGCGGCGTGTGGGTCGTGGGTCACGAGCATGATGGTTTTTTTCAGTTCGTGATTCAGAGTTGAAAGTATTTGCAGGATCTCTTCGCCGGAGCGTGCGTCGAGGTTGCCGGTCGGCTCGTCGGCCAGGATCAAATCGGGATCGGTAACGATCGCGCGCGCGATGGCCACGCGTTGCTCCTGACCGCCGGAGAGCTGCTTCGGTTGATGGTGCATGCGGTCGCTCAAACCAACGAGGTCGAGCGCGGTCTCGACGTTCCTTCGTCGCTCTGCTTTCGAAAGCTTCGTCAACAGCAAAGGCAGCTCGACGTTCTCGAACGCAGTCAGCACGGGCACGAGGTTGAACGTCTGAAAGATGTAGCCGATGTGCGCGTTTCGCCAAACTGCGAGCTGGCTTTCAGTCATGCGCGTCAATTGCGTTCCCATGACCTCGACCTCGCCTTGCGTCGGTCGGTCGATTCCCGCCAGTAGATTCAAGAGCGTCGACTTACCGGAGCCGCTCGGCCCCATGAGCGCCAGAAAGTCGCCTTCGTGCAACTCGAGATCGACGTTATCCAAAGCGACGACTTCAAAACCGTCGCGATTGAAACTCTTACTCACATTGCGCACTCGCACTATTGCATCCGACATGCTTCGCTCCTTTATCCACAGATTACACAGATGAATCTGTGTAATCTGTGGATGAACTACTCATTGAACTTTGACACGGTCTCCGTCGCGTAGCTTATCGACTCCCGCGACAGCGACAGATTCGTTGCCACTCAATCCATCGAGAACTACGTAAGCGTCACCGGACTCTTCGCCGGTCCGGATTGTTCGTTGCTCAACCTTGCTGCCCTTTACGACGAACACAAACGAGCTGTTGTCTTTTTTCACGATCGCGGCTTTTGGAACGAGCACACGCGCGATCGTCTTATTCTCAGTTGCGGACGGTTTGTCAGCGAGGAAGTTCACGCGCGCGTTCATCTCCGGTCGCAATTGTTCGTTCGGACTCTCGACCTTCACCTTCACCTGGACCGTAGACTTCGCGCGGTTTGCTTCGGGCGCGATCTCTTCGATGAAGCCGGTGAAGCGCAGATTCGGGTAAGCTTCCGGAATAATCTCGGCGCGTTGCTCCGGCTTCAAGCGCGCAAAGTCCGTTTGGCTGATGTCGAGCTCGACTTGCAGGTCGGTCAGATCTGCGAGATCGACGACCGACGTGCGTGCGCCGGAGCCGCCGAAAGCTGACGGGCTGACCATCTCACCACGCTCGACGATTCTTTGTAAGACCGTTCCGGTGACGGGCGCTTTGATCTCGGTGGCGGCGAGCTGCGTGTTGGCGTAGTCGAGTGCTGCGCGCATCTGCTGCACTTCGGCTTCGCCGGCGCGAATCTCTTCTTTGCGTGGGCCGATGTCTGTCATCGCGCTTGACTGTCGCGCTGCCTGAAGCATCGCGGCGGCGCTATCGCGGCTCGCGAGTGCGCGATCGTATTCCGCTTTCGAAGAGATGCCCGAGCGGTAGAGTGAATCGGTGCGCTGGTATTCAGCTTCGGCGTTCTTCAAGTTTGCCTCGGCTTGCAGGACCGCGGCTTTGTCTTTCAACTTCTCTTCGGGACGCGAGCCGGTGCGCAGACGATCGAGTCGCGCTTGTGCGGCGGCCAGATTCGCCTGCGCCTGATTCACTTGTGCGCGAAACTCGCTGTCTTCGAGACGGACCAGGACTTGTCCTTCCTGAACGTTGTCGCCTTTCTCGACGCCGATCCAGGCGACGCGTCCCATCACTTTCGCGCCCACCGCGATCTTGTGATGGGCCACGACGTAACCAGACGCCGACAACACACTCTCACCTAACGATGCGCCGCCACTCTCGACGCGCACCGCAGCGACTGAGATCGTCTTCGTACCCGCAAACAGGAAAACATAACCGAGTGCGGCGAGCGCCAGCAGCACCGCGATCCCGAGCATTAAAAGCTTTGGCTTGCGATTGCCCGCGGCGGGTGACGGCGCCGGCCCACGATCGATCTTCAAGCTCCGCAGACGCTTGTTCAGATCGTCTTGCCCTTCATTTGATTTCGTGCTGGTTACCATATCTATAACGCCGAAGGCGTTCGCTAATTTCAGCCCTGGGTTGGAGCGCCAGCGACAACCCAGGGGTTCAATAACAGATTCATTTCAACCCTGAAAGGGTTTCGATTGGCAACAAACCCTTACAGGGTTTTACGCATGTTTTGATTATGACCCAGGGTTCTCGCTACGCTCGAACCCTGGGCTGAAATTAGCGAACGCCTCCGGCGTAAACTAGCGAACGCCTCCGGCGTATTCAAAGAAATTTATGCTCGCAGCGCATCGACGATCTTGAATCTCGAGGCGCGAATCGACGGCAACAATGATCCGATCAAGCCGATCACGGCGCCAAAAGCCAACGCAATGAGCATCAAGTCATACGTCACACGGAAGTTGAACGCGATCTCACTAAACGTCACCCAATTCGACGTACCGGTGGAAATAAAATTCAACGGCAGCGCCAGCACGATCCCGATCACCGCACCGATCAACGCGATCGCCACTGACTCCAACAAAAACGCGATCAAAATACTGAGCCTGCCAAACCCAAGCACACGCAACGTCCCGATCTCTTTGGTGCGTCGCGCCACCGCCGCGTACATCGTGTTCATGCCCGCAAAGCCCGCACCGACGGCCATGATGAACGAGATAAATCCCGCCAGATACTTCAGTCCCGCTGAAGCCGTGCCCTGCTGATCCTCATAGAAAGTGCGCTCTGACACCGCTTTCAAATGCAGTTTCGGGTCGTCAGTGATGCGTTTGCTGAGCGCAGACAAAGCATTCTGATCTTTGACGCGCATCAACACAGACGAATAGCTCTCACGCTTCGTCGAGCTCGCGAGCGAGTTGATATCAACCCAGATCTCCGATTCGAAAGCCTTGCCCGCTGAGTCAAACAAACCGACCACCGTGTAATCCGTCGTTTGAATGCGAAAACGATCGCCGACCTCGAGTCCCTGAAATCTTTTGGCAATACGCTGTGAGACAACAGCCTCCGTGAGTCCGGGTTGGAAAAGCCTGCCTGCAACTGTTTGAAATCCGGAGCGCAATTTAAACGACATTGGACCAACACCGCGCACCGTCACATTCGATCCCTGGCTCATACCTTTGCGAGCTTTGTAGATCAGCGTGACGAGCTCGCCCGCTACGAGTGGCTTGTCAGCTTCACGCTCGACGCCGTCGAGATACATCAAATCGTTGAAGTTCTCGCGTGTGAGTGAGCTATTCAACTCGGCAGTGCTGCCTTCACGCAGCACGATCATGTTTAGCGGCTCGCCACTGCTCGATAAAGTCAGGTCGATACCGCGTGCGAGCGCCATCACCATCAGGAAGACCGCGACCGTCAAACCAATCGTGAACGCAGTCGCGAGCGTGCTGCCTTTCCTGACGACGATATTTCGAAAGTTGTACTTGAGCGGGAGGGTCATCTTATTCAGTGCTCCGCAATGCTTCAGCGATGGTCAAACCCGACACGCGATAAGCCGAGTAGATCACGCTGATCAGTCCCACCAGAATCGACAACACAAACGCGGCGGCGAGCGTTTCCTTCGTCGGCACAAACGAGATGAAATTCGGAATGTAGAGACTTAGATCGATCGAGCGGAAAATCAACGCCGCGGCGCCGATGCCGATTGCCGCACCAATGAAAGCGAGCGTCAGCGCCTCACCGAGAAACAGCGCCGTGATCGTGCCGCGCTGAAAACCGATCGCTTTCAACGTGCCGACTTCTTTCGTGCGCTCACGCACCGTCATCGCCATCGTGTTGCCCATGACGAGCAGGAGTGAAAACGTGATCGCGGCCATAATGCCGTAAAGAAACTGTTTGACTCCGCCCATCATCGTTTGGAAGCTCAACGCAAACTCGCGCTCGCTCTCAGTCTTCGTTGGCGCATCGGTGTTGGCAAACATCGAATCGATTGCCTGGCTCACGCGTGGCACATCTTCGGCCGTGTTAGCGAGAATGCTGAACGTACTGGCCTGGTCTTTGGCCCACGCGGGCAACAGCTCGTTAATATAGTCGTAATGAAAATAGAGTGTCTTCTCGTCGTTGCCGGTGTAAACGCCACGAATGATGAACTCAACGCTCTGGTTGTAGATCGGGCTCTTCAAGGTGACGCGCTGTCCGGGAGTAAAGCCATAAAGCGTGACGAGCTTCGCCCCGACGATCGCGCCCTGCCGATCATTGATGAATGCTTGCCAGTCTGCGTCTGACATCTTCACTTCCGGAACCACGTCGCGCAGCTTGCGGGCATCGACGGCGAAGTTTGCGAAAAAGTTTCGCTCGTCTTTGTAGATGCCGCCGAACCAACTGAACGGCATCGCTTCTTTCACGCCCGGCACCGTCTTGATCTTCTGGAGATGGGCCATCGGGATGACGAAACCGAGCGAGACCGCGTGCCGCGACACAAGTCGCAGCGGGCTCGCTTCGTCAGTGCCTCGGTCAAACTCCGTTAAGATTGTCGCGAGGCTGATGATCAGAAAGAGCGAGACCACCAGACTCGAAATCGTGAGCAGTGTGCGGCGCTTATTCCGCAGAATGTTCTTGAGAATCAGTTTTACATATTTCATTGAGGGTCACCGTAGCGGATTACCATACGAGTAAGCTTTTACGTGTGCAAGCAAAAACATGTTCACAAAAACGCACAAAAGACTCGTTCGCCCCTTTTTGTCCATTAGGCCTTTTGTGACTAAGAAATTCGTTTGTAGCCGGCGGGCGACAATTTAAGACCAACTCGCCTCGTTATACGTCTAAAAACATTGGTCACTGGGCGAATCAGAAATGTTATATTGATTTCAACCTGGTTACTAACCAAGGTGGCCCCTCGACCGATGCGTTACCTCACCTGAAACAACGAGCATTCCGACAATCGGAGCCCTTCGTTTATGCGAACCGCATGTTGTGCTGCCAGAACGTTTACCTTTTTCTTAGTTTGCTTTGTCTTCAGCAGTACGGTTGAAGCAGCTACAAATAAAAAACCGGTGCTGCTCAGCCAGGAGGCAAGCACTCGAGCGATCGCCCTCGAATCGGTGACATTCCGGGCTGAACCGTTTTCGCCCACCACCAGCCCCGCTTTCAGCAGCGACAACCGAACCCGAATCTGCATTTTCGCAATGGATCTCGAGCTGCTGTCGGGTGAAGGCGCCAACGCTTTTACCTCCGATGTTCAGGACGGCAGCGGCAAGTTGTATCCACTGCGCGTCGAATACGCCAGCCAGGTTCCAAACTTCCCCGGCATCACGATGATCGTTGTCAGGCTCGCTGACGATCTGGGCGACGCCGGCGACGTTTTATTGCGCGTAAACCTGCACGGCATGTCGAGTAATCGCGTGCGCGTCGCAATCGGACATTCAGGTGGTGGACCAGCCGACGATGCGGGCTCAGTGCCAACTCCTGCCCCAGCCACGCCACCCGGCGCCGACCCGCCTCTCGTTCCGGATGCATATACCGGCCCGGCCTCAGACGCCGACACAGTGCGTTTTCTCGAACAGGCGAGCTGGGGTCCGACATCCGCTGAAGTCGCGCGCGTGAAAGCGATGGGTTTCAAGGCATATCTCGACGAACAGTTCAGCCTCGCTCCGACTAATCCAGGTAAGGGTTCAAATTATCCGGACCTGATATTCCCGCTGGACGATTCGAGCCAGCAGTGCCCGACCACCAATGCTGCCGATCCAAACTACAACCAGGCAGTTTGCGTGCGCGATAACTACACGATGTATCCGATACATCGAAACTTCTTCAGCAACGCGCTTTATGGAAACGATCAGTTGCGACAGCGCGTGGCTTTCGCGCTGCACCAGATTCTGGTGGTGTCAGCAAACAGCGAGGTCAACCGTCCGAGTTGGATGACGCCGTATCTTCAGGCTCTCGATCGAAACGCGTTGGGAAGCTACAGAACGCTGCTCAACGAGATCACGCTCACTCCAGCGATGGGTGAGTTTCTCGATATGCGTCTTAGTACGCGAACGAGTCCCAACGAGAATTTTGGGCGCGAGGTATTGCAGCTCTTCTCGATTGGCACCGACGTGCTCAACCTCGACGGCACACAACAACGCGACGCACAAGGCAACACGGTTCCAACTTATACGCAGACGGACGTGAATGAGTTTACACGTGTGTTTACGGGCTGGAACTTCAGCACCGCTATTAGCACGGGTGTCACAAACTACCGCGACCCGATGGCTCCTCGTGGTGGTACCCAGCATGACGTCGGCGCAAAGATGCTTTTGAATGGATTTACGATTGCTGCCTGCTCGGGTGCAAACATCGCTTGCGCCCAGTCAGACATGACAGCGGTCATGAATCATCTCGCCAACCATTCGAACGTTGGTCCATTCATCAGTAAGCAGTTAATTCAACACCTCGTGACAAGTAATCCGAATCCTGCTTATGTCGAGCGGGTGGCGCGCGTCTTCAACAACGATTGCAACGGGCTTTATCCGCAGGGTTGTACGAACACACGCGGCAACTTGAAATTTGTGGTCCAGGCGATCCTGCTCGATCCGGAAGCGCGCGGTGACGTGAAGACGGATCCAGGCTACGGCAAGCTGCGCGAGCCGGCGCAGTACGTCAACGGCTTCCTGCGTGCTTTTAACGTGAAGTCGTTTGATAAGACGACGACGAGCGACGGCGTTCTCGGTAGTAGAGGTGGCACCGACTTTACCGGCACCCTCGACCAGCCGATCTTTCAACCGCCGACCGTGTTCAGTTATTACCAGCCTGCCTATGAAGTTCCCGGCACGAAGATACTTGGACCAGCGTTTGGAATACTCTCGACGACGACCACGTTGCGTCGCGCCAACGACATCAACACGCTGGTTTACAACAGCGTCAGTGCGACAACGACACCGACGGCGGGAAATCCGGATCGACCGCGCGGTACTTCCGTCGACATCAGCAATCTGGAAGCGCTCGCGGGCAATCCGGTCGATGTAGTCAACGCTCTGGATGCGTTGTTGTTGCACGGAACGATGCACCCGCAGATGCGTGCGTCGATCATCACGGCGATGAATGCCATCAACGACGCCAACGTCACCACCCGCAACCAGAAGCGCGCGCGCACGGCCGTCTATCTGGCCGCAACTTCTTCGCAGTACGACATTCAGAGATAACGATCATGGCAATCACACGCAGAGACTTCTTACGCAACAGCGCCTGCGCCGCCGGCGGTATGGCGCTGGCTTCCAGTATGGATACCTTCAGCGTCATTCACGCGCTCACGCCGCAGGCTGCGACTGACTACCGCGCGCTCGTGTGCGTTTTTCTGAATGGCGGCAACGACGGGAACAACATGCTCGTCTCGTTGGACCAGTATGATGGGCCAGCCGGCAGTCTTGTTGAGGGCTACGCGAACGTGCGCAATGCCGGCACTCCGCCTGCTGGTCTCGCGATCGCGAAGGCGAGTTTGCTCCCGATTTCACCCGTAAGCGGCGGCTCGTACGGGTTTCATCCGAACATGCCGGAGATGCAGGCACTCTTCAACCAGGGGAAACTCGCAATGCTCTGCAACAGTGGCCCATTAGTTGAGCCACTCACGCGGACTACATATCAAAACGGCAGCGGCAAGAAGCCGCTACAGCTTTTCTCTCATTCGGATCAAGTCGGACTGTTTCAAACTGCGATTGCCAACACCGTGAGTCAGACAGGTTGGGGAGGACGGCTTGCCGACAAGACGAATGGATTGAACGGCCCGGCGACGTTTCCGAGCAACATCTCGATTGCGGGTATCAATCTTCTGCTGAGCGGCATCGATACCAGACAACTGGCTGTTGCCGATTCAGGGACGTCGCTGGCGAACGTTCTGCAGCTCAGTATGGCGGGCTCGGCGAGCGAAACGGCGTCGCGACTCGCTTCCTTCAACGAGCTGCGCACGCTCGATAACAATTTCAAGCTCGTGAAAGCTGCCAGCGACATTCGCTCAAGCTCCATTCAAACGGATAATGCGCTGAGCAGCGTGAATCCGACGCTTGCAACCGTGTTTCCAAACACCTCTTTGGGCAGGCAGCTAAAACAGGTCGCGTTATTGATTAAAGCCTGCACGGATCCACTCGTGGGTATAAACATGAAGCGACAGATCTTCTTCACGCAGATCGGCGGCTTCGACACTCATTCGGCGGAGATCGGTGGACAGGTAAACTTGCTAACGCAGGTGAGCCAGGCGATCAATGCGTTCTTCGCGGCGACGGTCGAGCTTGGTGTACAAAACAAAGTGACGACGTTTACGATGTCGGACTTCGGGCGCACGTTCCAGCCCGCGGGCACTGGTGTTAATGCCGTTGGTACCGATCACGCGTGGGGCAATCATCAATTGATCGCCGGCGGATCGGTGCTGGGCGGTACGTTTTATGGAACGTACCCGACGCTGCGACTCGGTGGGCCCGATGACACTGATGGCGGATCGACCCCGCGCGGTCGTTGGATACCGACGACTTCAGTCGAACAATACGCGGCGACGCTCGCGAACTGGTATGGCTTGTCGAGTGCCGATCTGCCGGCGGTGTTTCCCCTGATCGGCCGCTTTGCAACTTCGAACCTCGGATTTCTGACCTAAAACAATGGCCACAAAAAGGCACAAAAATCACAAAGGATATCAGTCGAACATTTGTGATTTATGTGCCTCTTTGTGGCTGGTTCGGCTGATTGTATTGTCGTCTGTGCTTGCTGCATTAGGTGGCTTTCTGCTGACACACAACACGGGCACGCGGCCGGTACACGCATTCTCGGCTGGTCCACCCGCGGGTTATACGGGTGCGCCGCAGGAAGAGCCCGAGGCGTGCGCTGAGTGTCACGTGCCGCCTGATGCGGGCACAGGCAAAATATCCATCACCGCACCGCAAACCTACGTTCCCGGACAAACCTATCCAATCACCGTCACGCACACGAACCCCGATCAAACCAGGCTTCGCTGGGGCTTTGAGCTGACTGTTCTCGATACCGCCTCAGACGAGAAAGCCGGCGAGCTGCAAAGCAGCGACGGTTTGTCGCAGGTCTTGAACAACGCTGGTCCAGGTTTGGCTCGCCAGTACATTGAGCACACGGCGGTGGGAACATTCATCGGCCAGCATAAGGGCGCGAGTTGGACCTTCAACTGGACCGCCCCGGCGATCGATGTTGGCCCGGTGGTTTTCTACGCGGCCGGTAATCACGCAAACAACGACGGCAACACGTCCGGCGATTACATCTACAAGACGTTTGTCGTCTCAGCGCCTGCTTCGACGGCTCCTGATTTTGCAGTTAACGTTAGTCCGTCTGCGCGTAGTGTTGTGCCGGCCGGGGTCGCGCTTTATACGGTAACTGTCACACCACTGGCCGGATTCACCGGGCCGGTAAATCTCAGTGCCGCCAATCTTCCTACCGGCGTTACAGCGGGCTTCGCTTCCACGCCAGTGAACATCACTGACGCGAATTCACAAACTGCAACTCTGACTTTAACCACGAGTGCAAACACGCCCGTAGGCAATCATCTCTTTGATATCAACGCGCAATCGAGCTCAACCGCACATTCGACTCAGGCCGCATTGAATGTTGTAAATCCTTCGAGTGCCGACTTGTCTGTGACCAAGACCGCATCGCCAAATCCCGGTCAGGTTGGTGTGCCACTTTCGTATCGCATCATCGCAACTAACAACGGACCCGCGGTTGCAACGAATGCGAGTGTCGCAGATACCCTGCCCGCAGGCGTAACGTTTGTTTCAGCCACAACGACTCAGGGTAATTGCAACGGCACCGCCACGGTGAGCTGTAATCTCGGGAGTTTGAGTATTGGTAATATTGCAATCATCACGATCGTCGTAACGCCAAATGCTGCCGGGCAATTAACGAATTCAGCCGCGGTTACGGGCAACGAAGCCGATTCTGATTCAACGAACAACAATGCGTCGGCGACAACGCTCATTCAGCCCGCGGCGCCCTCGCCGGTCATGCTGGACGACAACCTCACCGTCAGCACCGTGATCTCCGGCCTCGATCAGCCAACCAGCCTCGCTTTTATTGGACCAGGCGATTTTCTAGTTTTAGAGAAGGCGACCGGCAAGGTAAAGCGCATCGTAAACGGCACGTTGCACAGCACGCCGCTCGACCTCGCTGTCAACAACGCTTCCGAGCGCGGTCTGCTCGGTATCGTTCTGCATCCGAAGTTTTCTCAGAACGGCTTCGTATACCTCTTCTGGACCGAAAGCAGCACGGGTGCTGATACGGCAAACATTGACGAAGTATTTGTTAACGCCAACCGTGTCGATCGTTATATATGGACCGGTTCCACGCTCATCTTTGATGGCAACCTGATCGGGCTGCGAGCGTTTCAGCAGGACGCCGGTCAGCCCTCGCGTGGTAATCACAATGGCGGTGTCTTACGTTTTGGTCCTGATGGAAAGCTATACATCATCTTCGGCGACAACGGCCGGCGCGGTTTTTTGCAGAACCTTGCCACTGGTGGTCCAGTGCCTGACGATCAGTTTGGTGGACCAAAACCTGATAACCAGCATCTCACCGGAGTCATCCTGCGGCTCAACGATAACGGAACGACGCCGTCTGACAATCCATTCTTCGATGTCCTGACGAATCTCTCCGGCGAGGCGGCGGCCAACGTCAAGAAAGTCTTTGCCTACGGAATCCGAAATAGTTTTGGCATGGACTTCGATCCTCTGAGCGGTGCTTTGTGGACGCAGGAGAATGGCGACGATGCCTTTGATGAGATCAATCGCGTGACGCCTGGGTTCAACGGTGGTTGGATACAAACGATGGGGCCGATTAGCCGCGTCGATGAGTTCCGATCGATTGAGATGACCTATGGCGCCGGAAACCTGCAACAGCTTCGTTGGCCGCCGGCTAACACCGCGTTGACTCCGCAGCAGGCGCTCTCGCGGATGTACATGGTTCCAGGCGCTCAGTACGTCGATCCGGAATTCAGTTGGAAGTATGCACTCGCGCCGTCGCCGATTGGTTTTGTGAAGGGAAGAGGACTGGGGGCGCAGTTTGAAGGTGATCTATTTGTCGGCGCTTCACGCACG